>Ga0123342_1004749_pt1 | contig 20413 bp, 10 predicted proteins | sample Turbeawhitnodule_FD_89960 | JGI IMG/M metagenome (GOLD analysis project Ga0123342, IMG submission 89960) | Root nodule microbial communities of legume samples collected from Mexico - Turtle bean Mexico white nodule | ecosystem: Host-associated > Plants > Roots > Nodule | place: Mexico: Nepantla... | reverse complement strand
TGAGTTCTTGACTTAGAACCATGATCCAACTTCTAAGAAAGTGCCTCTACATTTTCCAGCTCAAGGTGATTCCTCAAAGTGTCAAGAATCTTGTTCTATGTGGCTATTGGAATCACATCACATTAAATGCAACTTTGAATGCTCTTATTCTTTACACAACATCCTGGATGACTAGTAGTACACACATCCCTTAGTAGTAGAGCCTTTTGCACCATCTTATGATAAAAATGCATACTGTAAGGGGTACATAGCTAGGTCAGAGTTGAAGATAGCTTGTGTTAAAAGGTTGTTGAAGAAAACAACTTTAGCTCGTGCTTCAAGAGATCTTGATGTTGATTTGTACTTGATTTCTTAAAAGCAAGGGCTACGTCTAGTCCCCTCAAACAACCAGCTTAAGAGCATTTCACTAAGTATTCTTCATCTCTTTAGTTACACCCAATGTTGTTACACCTTTTTAGGTACACCAAGTATTCTCTACCTGTCTAGACAAACAGTCTAATCTTCTCCTAAGATCAAGACCTCTTAATAATGAAAAAACTCTATACTCAGAGAACAATGAAAGCTCACGGGATATACTTCACAATGTGAAGGATTTACAAAGGTTTAACTCACAATCCAATCTCATAATGTCACTCTACAATATCAGATGTAGTTGTATCTAACCCTATTCTAATCACATAACCATGAATCATATTTTTGTACTCTTCAAAAGCTTGTATGTGATGCACACTTCATTATTGTGCTCTTTTTCTTCAAGGTCTTCATATAGTCTTAAAAAATGTGACCGTTGAAGCTTTGTGTTCTTCATTCTTCCATATAGCCATTAGACGCTCAATATAGAAACAATTTCTCTTATTGATCTTTGCGTGTCTAGAACATGTAAGACATTTCAAATTATTTCCTTATATTCCTCAGATGTGAACTTTAAAGCTTTGATTATATTTACTTGAATATCTGCTCAAATATGCCATGTTGTTATTCTCCTTTAATCCATTAGACACTTGAAATGGAAACTTCAGCTTTGATGCGATCTGCGTGTTCTTGAATTTATAAACCTTTCAAAATGTTTCATTAACTAAATATAATGGAATATTGAAGCTTGAACTAATTATTGACTTGAATATTTCCTTTTTTACGTTGTTTCTTCCAAGTATTAGATAAAGGAAAGTTTAAATATGTGCCTTTAATATGATGTATTATTTGTTTGTGCTTCGAATCATCTTTCTCTTTGTATATCTTCATTCACGTCTACTTAAGGATTTTTTTTTTCGTAAAGGTTGTTTTAACCTTGAGGAACCCCTACTTTCTAGTGTTTATGCATTATGGGTGTTTACCAACCCACACCAAACTTAAAAATGTTCTTTATATTTGTGGATTCTCATGCTCACACCAAACACAAAATCCTTTTTTTTTTTTGTGTTTAGGGGTGCTCTTACCCACACCAAACTTAGAATTATTTTTTATATTCTTTATTTTGTTTTAAGGGAATCATACAAAAATAATATTTATTATTTGACTCTATGGGGTGACAAGTGTAAAGGAAATCCAACTTTAACTTTTTTTCTAGTGGTTCATAAAAGAAACAAGGTCTTGATCATATACTAACACACACATGTGTCAAGTAAAAGTAAGAATTAAACAAGACAAATTGTTTGCATAAAAAACATGAACACTCAGCAAAATTAATTCTATCACATAACTCACTTGGAATTCAAATCTTTAGATCATAACTATCAATCCTTTAGAAATAACATCACTAGTAAAAGTAGTCTCACCCAAGATCAACACATGAATTTTTGGTTTTCACCCATCTCTTTCTTTTCATGTCATTTGTTTTTTTATAGTTTTGTTTTTATGGCTGCAATTTTTTTTTTTTTTGGATAGGGTTTCTGAAATGTTGTATATATTGTAAAATGATCCCATGCTTCACCCTAGTTTTTAGTTTATATTTTTTATATAGTAATATATGTGCAAAAATACTTTATTTCTACCAAATTTAATCGTTTGTACAAGCATCTTAAAGTTGTTGTGTTTTCTATTATTTTAATAACTTTGTTGTTTAGATTATAGAGTTATTGTTGTGCGCTAGTGAAGAAGAATAATCCTCTTTTCTTTCACCCGTGTACATCCAAAATGCAAAAAATTATTTGTATTCAACTTCATTGGATGCTTAAGTTGTTTTACAGTAGCTTCATGTGACTCAGGTTGTGGATGGAAATTGTGAATTGTTGTAATTTGTAAGTCATTATCATTATTTCCATTTTTTCCTGGCAACCTATTTGCTTAGCTTCACTAAACTAGCGTTGTGCTAATGTACAATCATGTCATAACTTAAAAATTGTTTCATGATGTAACAAACTTAGTTGCAGCAAAGGAAATTGTGGAGAATAGTGGAAATAAGGAAAAGGGACACGTGGGAAGCAACAAAAGAAAGAGGTGCAATGCTTGGGCCAAAGCAAATAATTCTAAGGTGGCATGTTTTGAGTGGTCCAAGCATTAGTATTTAAGGTAGATAATGTAGAGAGAGAGGGGGGGGGGGGGGATTGTTTCTTCTTCTTTTAATTTTTCTAAACCTTACATGTATCTGGAATATTTTTTGTTGCTCTGTTTTGACTAAATAGATACATCCTTCTCGGGGTATCAATTCTTTTGTTATTTTCATATTCTTCTACTAGATACAAGAGGGTGTGTGCGTTTCTTTACTTTCCTGTAGGTACCATTGTTACATATGATAGGACGACACTGAATTTGTATATGTCGCAGTGGATTTTAAGGAGGCAGAAAATTGAGTACCTTCAAATTTTTAGTTTTTATGCAACCACTTTTCAAAGCCTCATGAATGAGATTTGTAAGGACTTTATTAGAAAAATTGTATTGGTTTTCTTTGATGACATATTAGTATACAGTTCTTCTTGGAAGAACCATTTGTTACATCTTGAATTGGTTCTTTAGTTGTTGCAAAAGCACCAGTTATATGGTCTCCAACAGGTGGATTATCTTGGTCACACAGTTTCAGGACAGGGAATAGCAATGGATAAAGACAAGGTACAAGCAGTTTTACAGTGCCCTTCCACAAAATCTTAAACAACTAAGAGGATTCCTAGGCTTGACTAGGTATTATAGAAAATGTATCAAGTCCTATGCAGTAATTGCAACTGCCTTGACATATTTACTAAAGCAAGATAGATTTCCCTGGGTCCCGGATGCTAACACAACCTTCTCCAAGCTCAAATATTCAATTACACAAGCATCAATTTTAGCCTTGCTAGAGTTTTCAAAACCTTTCACTCTAGAAATTGATGCTTCGGAAGTTGGTATCAATGCTGTTTTGAGTCAAGATCAACATCCCATTGCTTATTTTTCTAAAAAGATAACAGATATGATGCAAAGACAACCAGCTTATACAAGGGAGTTCTTTGCTATCACGGAGGCTATCACAAAATTTAAACATTATCTTCTTGGCCACAATTTCACTATAAAGACAGACTAGAAGAGTCTAAGATCACTCACTGATCAAGTTGTCCACACATTGGAATAAGAAAAATGGTTACCCAAGATGATAGGTTATGATTTCACTATTGAGTATAAACCTGGAAAAGACAATGTGGTTGTTGATTCTCTTTCTTGCTCTTTTATGATGGCAATATCTTAACCTAAACTACAATTAATTCCATAATTACAAGAATTGATTGCCCAAGATAAGCAATTAAGTGCAATTATACAACTATGTCTGTAGAACACGCCTCCCAATCCTCATTATTCAGTTTGTGATCAATTACTGTATTGGAAAGGTAGATTGGTTTTACCTAAAGGACATGAATTAGTGAAAAAAAAACTTCAAGAATTCCATAGTACATTGTTGGGTGGACATTTCTGGATTCACAGGAACCTTAAAGAGACTTGTGGCACAGTTCTATTGACAAGGTATGCAAGCTGATGTAAAAGAGTATGTGCATAATTGTTTAATCTGTCAACAAACAAAACATGATATAACTCTTCCATCCGGATTACTACAACCCTTGCCAATTCTGGAGCAAATATATATGGCCATGGATTTTATTACCAGCCTCCCCTCTTCTAATGGGCATACAATTATTATGGTGGTCATTGATAGGCTTTCCAAATATGTACACTTGGCTAGTTTGAAAACTGAATTCAATAGCAAGCAAGTGGTTGAGTTCTTTGTCAAAAACATAGTCAAGTTACATGGTTTCCCCAAGTCTATAATTTTCTTATCGCGATAAAGTATTCACGAGTCAATTTTGGCAACATTCGTTTAAGCTGAGTGGTACCACCTTGAAATTAAGCACTACATACCACCCCCAAACAGATGGTCAGTTAGAGGCATTGAAAAAATGCATTGAGATGTATCTAAGGTTCTTACCTATGAAAATCCTAAGGAATGGTATAAACTATTACCATGGGCAGAATTTTGGTACAACTCTTCCCTTCAAAGCAGTATACGATAGAGAACCTCCACAACTAATTAAATATACCATTAACAACCAAGATCCCACTAATGTGAAAGACCTACTCGTTTAGAGGGATGCCACACTCAGCAAACTCAAGACAAATTTACAAAAGGCACAACAACACATGAAGAAAGAGGCAAATTAAAGAAGAAAACCAATGCAACTGGAAATTGGTGATATGGTATTGGTCAAACTTCAACCATATACACAACATTTTGTACTGCTGAGAAAGAATCAGAAGCTTAGCCTACGATATTTCATACCATTTCCTTGAGAAGATTGGAAAAGTAACTTATAAACTCCTTTGGACTTTTTTCGCAAAAATACATCCTGTCTTTCATTTCTCTCAACTAAAATTGTGTTAAGGTGATCATGCCCAGCCATATGTTCCATTATCCATTACAAATTTAGATACGAGTTCAATGTTGCAATCGAAAGCCATATTACAAACTAGGACCATCAGAAGAAATGAACATCAAGTGAAACAACATTTAATCAAGTGAGGAGGTTTAAAAGTCTGCCAAGCCACGTGGGAGGATAACATGACTCTCAAGAAAGCTTTTCCAGAATTCAAACTTGAGGACAAGGTTTCTTTTAAAGGGAATAGTGGAAATAAGGAAAAGGGACACGTGGGAAGCAACGAAAGAAAGTGGTGTCGTACTCGGGCCAAAATAACTAATTCTAAGCTGACAAATTTTGAATGGTCCAAGCATTAGTATTTAAAGGAGAGATTGCATTGTTTCTTCTTGTGTTAAATTTTCTAAACCTTACATGTTTTTGTAATATTTTTTTTGTTCCTCTGTTTTGAGGAAATAGATACGTTTTTCTTGGGGTATCAATTCTTTTGTTATTTTCATATTCTTCTACTAGATACAAGAGGGTGAGTGTGTTTCTTTACTTTCCTGCACGTACCACTGTTACACATGATTGGACGACATCGAATTTGTATATGTCGTAGTGGATTTTAAAAATGTTGAAAATTGAATACCTTCAAATTTTTAGTTTCTATGCAATATATATTTCTTTTTAATTTTGGGTTCTGAGTGGAATTATTCATAGGTATTTTGTCAAGAAACTCATGCATGTATATTGTTTTTTTTTTACTAAATTCTTATCTAATTGTAAAATGAAGAGAAAATTATTTATATTTTTTTAAAATTGTAAGTTTTTAACTATCACTATTGTATTTGTAATCAAGGTAACTAGTAAAAAGGAAACTCTTATGTAAATAATGCTAAATATGATATTTTATGCTGGAAAATTAAAGATTCCACGTCGGAGTCCTAGAGGGATGAACTTTGTTTGCAATGTAAGTCCCATGAACATGTGGTCGGAGACTTGTTTAGATGGACAAAACAAAACTTAGAAGATGTTACTAAATGTTAAAGATAAGGTAGTCAAGATGAAAATATTGTAGGATCAAGTGGAAGAACTTTGAAAATGAATGAACGAACATGTTTTCTTTATTATTATAAGTTATGTATATTTTAATTATTTTATTAGTAATTATGTGATTAAATTAAATTATTTACCATTCACTTAATATATATCACCTAATATTATATATTCTAGTTAAATAGGTTAAAAAAAGGTGATATGATGTGGAAAGGTGATCAAATTAGAATATGCAACCTTTAGAGTTACATAGTTTATCATTTATTTTGAATTCTTGTATATTTTTTGGATTAGTTGTATAGTGACTTTTGTTTGTAGTATTTTATTTTAATTAATTTATATTATTTAACAAGGAGACATGATAAATATATTTTTATTAAACAAATTGTTATATATACATATATATTGTATAAATAAAGGTGTTACAAAAAATTCATAGTATAAGTTGATAGAAAAGTAAATCGTGACTTTTCCAAACATACCATGCTTTGTTTAGCACCTTGTGTTTCCAAAAGGTTAAGCAATTTTGAACTTTCTCTTCCACCTTATCAAAGTCAGCTTTTGTATGTCATCCACATATATTTTGTAACCAAAGTATTTTCCGAAATTGTTACTGTAAATTTTTACCTTATTTTCTGTTTACGTTTTAGTTCTTTTCTTAAACTAACCACCTTTTTTTTCAATCATTTTTATACTACAATTATTTTTTAATAATCTTAGATTTGAACCAAAAATAAAAAATTAATTTATCTTATAATATATGACAATATATATATATATATTTAATGCTTAAATAAAAACAAAGTTACACTCTACTGTTAATATAAAATATAATTATATTGCAGAAAATACAACAAAGTTACAAGACACACCATTCGCAAAAGAAGTCACAGAGGCAGGACAATATCCAAGAAAGTCATCATCATCACCTCTTTACACACTCATATGGCACAGATTCAACAAGAGAATTACGTGCCAATTTTATTCTTCAACTCTCTTTTATCACATTACAGACAAACACTGTTCTCATAGCAGAGAACATAATTGATTCACTCTTCCATGCAGATGAGACACCTTATACCCTCCCCTCTCAGCATAAGGTCAAATGCCTTGTTGATCTCTGAGAATGGCACAGTGTGAGTGATAAATTTGTCCAGTTCCAGCTCCTGCATTATTATTAAAACCATTTGTCATTTCATACAGAAATTATTAAACAATCTTGAACTTACTAATTCATATAACTAAATGTGATTAATTTACTTATGAAATAAAAAACTTGAAGTGCCAGACATTAAAGTATGATTACCTTGTTGAGGTACTTCTCCACAACAGAAGGAATATCAGTGCGGGGTTTGTAGTGGCCATAGAAGGTACCCTTGAGAGTTCTTCCTTCCATGAACTTCATAGGATGAGTTTTGAATTCAGCATCCTTCTTTGGAACACTAACAAGTACAGCAACACCCCAACCCTGAGAACAAGCAATTGAAGTTCATGTTTAATACTTGATACAGATGTAGCTAGAAACAAGAATAATATCTCTGGGGTTAGGAAAAATACATCATGAGTGCATTCAAGTGCTGAGATCGAAGCTTGGATGTTTCCAGTGCATTCAATAGCACGATCTACTCCTCCATCAGTCATTTCAGCAATTACCTTAGTGATATAGCAAGAAAGAGAATTAGTTCCCTTGGATTTAACTAAATTACAGTGTACACAATATAGAATATTTAAATGAAGTAAAATGAATGAAAGTGGAACTACTTATGAACTAACCTCTTGAACTGGCTTGTTATGCTCTTTGGGGTTCACAAATTCAGTGACCCCAAATTGTTTGGCTGACCAAGAATAGCAATGTAATTAGACATTAAATGAACAAAATTCTGGTGTGTGTGTTTTTTACTATTCTCTATCAATAATTCTTTAATGCACTTGTCAAGGTAAAGCTCTGATATTGATCAAAGAATAATATCACAAACACTTAAAAGACATGAATCTACCTTGTTCAAATCGACTAGGAAGTAAATCAACCCCAATGATTCTCGATGCACCAGAAACCCTTGCTCCTTCACAGGCCTAGAATGCAAAGTACAAGGTTAGAAAACTGTAGTCATTATAGTATCTTAATTTATTGCAGGAAAAATCAGTGAAGGGTATATCACATACAGCAAGACCAACAGCTCCTAAACCAAAGACAGCAACAGTATCATTAGGCTTTGGTTTTGCAACATTTACAGTAGCACCAAAACCTGCATGTACAAAATTGATGCATACATTAAAAAAATCTAGATTGTTCTGTTAGCAGCATGATGACTTGAAAGAGTAGATTTATGTGGCAAACCTGTGCAAAATCCACAACTGACAACACAAACTTTGTCAAGTGGAGCAGCAGGGTTGATCTTGGCAACACAGCCAGCATGAAGAACAGTGTATTCACTGAATGTAGAGGTTCCCAGAAAGTGGTAAATGGGTTGTCCATTTTTGGAGAACCTTGTTTTGCCATCACTCAGCATAACTCCTCTGTCACTGTTGATCCTTAGCACTTCACACAGGTTGCTCTCTTCTGACTTGCAGTATTTGCATTCCCCACACTCCCCAGTGAATATTGGGAGTGCATGATCTCCTGGTTTCAGATGGGTCACTCCCTCGCCCACGCTCTCCACAATCCTAGTTCATTCATTCACATAACCACCATTAAAAGTTTTTAAGGTTGAAAAAATTGTCCAAACATAAATTTTAAGTGTTGATTTTTGGTTCATTGTTAAACATTTTAGATCAATGAAATTGGAGGAATTATGCATAGTTTCCCGAGCCAATTAAGCCAACAAGATCTGAATAGAAGTTTGTGATCCATGTGTAGTTAATAATAGGAAAATGTTACTTTCACAATTAAAAATTAAAAATTGAAAAATATTTTATTTACAAATTTACTCAATATAATTTTAAAATTGTTTTATTTTGTAAAAAACTTATTTCTCTTTCTCCTCTAATGATAATATGATTTATGGTTGTGATGACTCTTAATAATATTCAAACTCGAAAAATATCAGAATCTGCAAATGTCAGAAAATTACAAAATTAGGATGACGTTTGCAAACAAATACACCACAACATATAATTTATATTTTTACTTACTGAAATCATGTTTACTAATTATGACTTCTACTTATGTTTGAAAAGTATGAATTTGGTTTATTTTTTTATAATGAAGTTATAATCAGAAATTGAACTTGATAAATAGGACTTAATAAATAATAAAATTGTATGAAATAAAATCGTATTTACTAAATATGATATATGTTGAATGAAAAATAAAAAATTAAAATAATGTTATAGAACATGAGTTTTCAAGAAATAGTACTTTTAAAAAATACGGTTTACTTTTTTTTATAATTTTATCATTTAAATAATTCTTTTGATAAACTACACCATATTGCTAAATTGTCGTGATAAATCTTAACTCCTATTCTTGTCGAATAATCAAAATTAGCAAATTTTTATTAATGGGAAAACTTTTATGCATGTTAATGTCATGTGTGATTTTTATGTCTCTACAAGATTATTTTGGAATATTTAATGGTATTACTCAGTCAAATAATAAGTTTTAAAGTGGAATTATTTCCGTATTTAATAAATTATCACTTGAAAAATTGTGTTCACCGAATGGAACATACCCTGAAGCTTCATGACCTAATATTCGAGGAAACAGCGGATTCTGACCCTGAAAACCAAAAACGACAAAACATAAATACCAGCACACAGAAACATCCACACTCAATTCATAACTTGTAAAGTATTTATGAATAAAATATTTTTAATAAAATCAATAAAAATATACACAATTTTTTTAAAAATTAAATTCATCTTAATATTTAAAATTATATATCAAGATAATGAATAGGTTCATAAAATTATTACACTATCTTAACATAAAATTTTAGATGCGGAAACCAAATCCTAGATAATAAAAAATATTTTTGTTTTGTTTTAAAATTGAAATGTAAGTTTTATGAAATCTTTGTACTAAAGTAAAAATGATAAGAATATACTAAAAGTAAAAACTCATATTATATAAACAAGTTTTGAGTGAAGGAATATCCTAATCATTGAAGCCTATAAAGTAGCTTTTGAGAGGGTGTGTCCAACATAACACTCCTAATAATGATGCTTTGCATGTGTCGATTTTCCCCGTTTCTAAACCAACCCCACCATCAAAGATTGCCTCTCAAAACCAAACCAATATCTTACAAAAATATATTAAAAAAACTCTTTTTTATTATAGAAGCCAAATAACCATTCAAGTCACAGTGAAAATTATTTTAAAAAATTAAATCGCATTAAAAAAATTATATTGAGTTATATAGTAGTATTTTGAAAAGAGAAATCATACTTGACAACAAGCTCGAATATATAACCTCTAATTGATGATCATATCATACAAAATTAAAATTTAAGAAAAAAAAATTATTATATACTGAAATAAGATTTTCAATGAATCATTAAAACATTTTTCATTTTAATGGAAAAGAGAAATGATGTTAAGAAAGAGATACCTTAACATCCCACCAGTAAACATCAGTACGGCAAAGGGAGTTGAAGAGGATTTTCAAACGCACTTCTCCTTTCCCTGGTGGTGCCACTTCTATGTTCTCTATCGACAGTGGCTTCTCTGGTTCCCATGCCACTGCAGCTGCATTTCACACCAAACACAACATTTTTTACTAATTTCTCATTGTTTTTCCCTTCTTTATCAATGTCTGAAACAACCTTTTGAGTCATGTTTCAACTGAAACTTTGATCAACTGTAATATGTGAGGAGTAATGTCTGGTGTATAATTATAAGTAAAATTGGTATTTCAGGCTTTAATCTTTTGGTATGGTTTCTTCAGTTTCATTATATAATAAATATTACTCTATCTTTTTATGGTATCAGTATTAGGATTAGGATGACAGATCCTTGATTAACAGAATATAATGCACTTTTTACAATATTCTTTAGAAAAATCACACACACACATATATATATATATAATGATTTTTAATTAGTTGACAGTATATAAACATTCTAAAATCAATAATAAATCAAAAGTAATATGAAACCATTAATTCAATTAAAAGGGCAAGATTAAAAAAAATAAACAAAAGTAATGATTATTTTCCCATATTATTTTGGTTACAAGAAAAATGAGAAGCCTAATCACAGAAGCACATTTAGGAAAGAGAGATGGAAATGGCTCACCTCTGCACTTGATGACCTTACCAGCAGTAGCAGACATGGCTACAAGTTTTTTGAAAGAGGAATTAATTAACTATTGATAAGTTAATGGGATGATTCTGCATTGAAGATGGATGCACTATTTATAGTGGAAAAAGTTGGAATTTTGTACGAAAAATGACTATATATTGAAAGGAATGTGCATTATAGAAGACAATTTGTTGGCCCACAAAGCTGTAAGAATGGATAAGAACTTCAGGGACAATTCTCTATAATTATGTTCCATACAAATTATTAGAAAGGGCCATTATTTGGTATGGCACACTTGTTTTGGAAATTTAACTAAAGTTTAAAATTGATGACTTTAAAAAATATTTAAGCATGTTTTAAAAAATCATGCAAATCAAATTTATTTAAAGTATAAAATCATAGTTTATTTATACACTTTAAATCAATCTAATTTAGAGTTGAAAGAGTTAAACATATTTTTCGTTCATATACTAAATTTTAGATGTAATGAGTAATTGTAGTAAAAAAAACTATTAGAATAAATTATTTTTAGTTTTTTTTCTTTGTAACAAATTGATTTACAATATAAATTATGATGTTAAAATATTTTATATTGACTCATCGTAGATGTTATAATACTTATTCTTTATGTAGAAAAAAAAAATACTAGTAAAAACACATTCTAATAGTTTTTTTATTTAGAAGAATACACCAGAAGTAAGAAGTAAGAAATCTAAAGTTTAAACTAAAACAAACTAAACTAAATTGTTGTCAGTGAGAAAAAAAATAGCATTTATAAGGTAAGTTTAATTTTGACTTTATCTATAAATGGTCAAAGAAACCAAATTTTAAAAACACCTACAAAAATAAAGATATTGGGATAAATAATCGAATTTTAGGAACATCCAAAAAATAGAAATATTGAAATAAATAAAAGGTAAAGTCTCATAAGTACACTTAAAAATAAACTTTAACTTCCTAACAAAGTTAACAAAATAATGAGGAAAGTAAAAATTGCTTTTAACATAGTTAATGTATTGACTCAAAGAAATACCATAAGAATGTAAGAACATAATAAAATTAGTTAAAATCCTAGCTCCATGCAAAAAAGAAGAATATCATCGGCATAAAGAACATGAGAATGAAACTCAAAACCTTTTGGATCAGTTATGAGAAACATTTTCTTTTTGTAGGATATAAGAGGAGAGATCCCTCTACTCAGGACTTACTCAGCAAGACAAAAAAGAAAAAGGGAGAGGGGGTCTCCTTGACAAACACATATACCACAAGGAAAAACCTCAGCCATATTACCATTTATTATGATAGAGAACATAGCTGAAGAAAAAATAACATCGATCCATTTAAAGAAGATTTCATGAAAATTGAATTTTTTTAGAATCAGTTGCAAGAAATCCCAGTTAAACACATCAAAAGCTTTCTGAATACCAATCTTAAAAGCAATGTTTCCCTCTTTACATTCTTATACAAAACATATTACCATTTATTATGATATATAACATAGCTGAAGAAAGAATAACATCGATCAATTTAGAAAAGATTTCACGAAAATCGAACTGCTTCAGAATCAGCTGCAAGAAATCTCATTTAAACATATCAAAAGCTTTCTGAATACCAATCTTAAAAACAATGTTCCCTCTTTACATTCTTAGACAACCTATTTATAAATTTAGAGGTAACACAAATACAGTCCTGAATATGCCTGTCGTGCACAAACACATACTAATTGGAAAATGATCCTAGAAGTAATAACAACCAACCTTTCAACCAAAATTTTGGAAATGATTTTAAAGTGAAAATTAGTCACAACATCAGCTCCAAAAATTTTAGAAATCAAGGAAACAACATTTGAATTCATTCTTAGAAAAATCCAATTGTATATGAAGAGCTGCTTGACAGTAACAAACATCAGTGTCAATAATATTCCAACAAGCATGAAAAAAAAAAGAACTATCAAAATCATCTGGTCCCGAAGAACTATTAGCATTAAGGTTAAACATCACATGCTTAATTTCCTCAGAATCAGGACGTTTAATCAACATAGAATTTTCTTCTCCCAATACCAAAGAAGCAATATATTTAACAATTAACCTATTATGCTCATCATAACAACAATTACTAGTGTTAGAATAAAAGTTTTATAAAAGGAGAGAATATGATCCTCAATGGCCGAAGGATCTTCTAAAACCTTATCATTTTCCATTATCAATATATACCACTAGAATTGTTTCTCTTCTTCCTAACAAAATGGAAAAAAACAGTATTTTTATAACCTCATATAGGCTTAAGCTTTCTTCAAAAGTCTCTGAGACTTGGAATGGGGTTTTTGGTCTCTTCCATCTCCTTTTTCTGATATACTTGAGTTTTCAAGTTTGAAGAATATTGTTATTTCTCTAGAGAATGATGCTCCTAATTGGATGCCTGAGGATACTGGAATTTTTAAATTAGAAGGCTCCTTGTCTTTTTTTCTTCCCTCCTAGAAATATTTGTGATTAGGGTAATATTATTTGGTCATCTTCCATTTTCCCAGTTAAAACCTTAGTTTTATGGAAACTCCTTCACAATAGGTTACCTACTGATCTTGAGGCTCAACATAGAAGGGTGGTTTTTATGCTACATGTGCTCTATGTAAATCTCACAAGGAGTTAATTTCTCATCTCTTTTTTGAACGCTCTAATGTTGTGTATGTTTGGACTTGGCTTAAGCAAATTTCCCCCAGGATAACTTTTTCTTCTTGTACAAACGTTTTGTCTTTTTTAAGTCTCTTGGGAACCCTCTTGTTAAACTTATAAGATTTGTTGTATCTCATTTTCGATTTGGATGATTTGGAGGAGAATGAATTATTCCAAGTTTCAGCAAGAGATTAGTACTCATTTTGTCATTGATTATATTAAGAGCTACATTAGAATGTCATGTAACTCTTCTAATCTCTATGTATAATAATATATCTGACATTTTTATCCTGAAGTTCTTATGTGTCAATACTAGGCCTGAAAAAGTCTTCAATCCTAACTAGATTTTATGGAGCTTTCCTCTTGTTGGCTGGATTAAAGTCTATATTGATGGTGCTGCGACAAGTTCTCTTGATTTTGCAACTTGTGTTGTGATGTTTAGAGAGTATGAAGGAGTTTGTTGGTGACTTTTCTTATTTTCTTGGGATCCAACCTTCCATCTTTGATAAGTTTATGAGAGCTATCATAGTTATTGAGCATGCTAAAGAGACTCGTTAGAGACATTTGTGATTGGAGTGATTCAACCTTGGTCTGCATTATTTTTTCTTGAAGGCATCTCGTTCTCTGATCTATTCACAATAGATGGAATAAATGTTTTATAAATACATTGAGTTTAAAGTGTCTCATATTTTTAGAGAGGATAATTATTGTGTCGATAAACTTAAATATGTTTGGTATAACAATATATCATCTAACATTTCTTTCAACCTATTCATAATAAATATAAAATTTCTATGTATCTTTTGCTTAAATTGTTTTAAGAATTTTTTTTATTTCTTTGCATGAATTTAATTTAGTGAGTATATTTGAGATGTTAAATTTCATTGTAATATATAACACTTTTTATAAAAAAAATTACTAAAGTAAATAAAAGAGTAACGTAAAGGTTATATGAAATAAAAAATTATAACATATTTAGACGTTTATTTCATAGTAAAAAAGATAAAAATCAATTAATCATATAAAAACCTCGAAAGCCATATAAGCACGAGGCGACAAGAGATGAAAGATACAAATCATACCCCATTCAATAGCTGGCTAACAAAGCTAAAGCAAATCATTGCAAACAAAATATCTCTGTCCAATTTTGTTGTATCATCACATTAAATGAATAATTTATTTAACCGCTTAAAATACACTAAGAAACGTGCAATACGTCAAAAAAATTAAGGTCTGAATTAATGAGTCCGAAAGCTGCCAGAAAGAATCTTACAGTTTAAGGAAGTGGACACTAGAAAATGGAATCAAACAAAGTTTTGGATTGTGATCTTAGCTAAAACTATCCATGCAACAACCATAACCTATGCATGGATATGTATACACTTTCTTGGATATATAAATAAATGAGATGGATCATTACACTTATCCTACAAAGAGTGTGTTCAAAATTTGAAAATTTACACCATTATATAAAAGTTAGGTATTGATTCAACTACTGAATTATGATTGTTTATCATTATAATTATTTAAATCAATATTTGTTAAACGTTTATTTATCTTTGCATAGTCCATTTGCTACTACTTGTAAAATAAGTACTCAAATATCATAAGAAAATTTGCACATACATACACGAAGGTAAGTTAAAATTTTGAAACCACATACAATATGGGATACATATAAAATATACACATAGATCACACATATCAAATTCTCACTCTTTAGTAGATAATAAAGATCAAAATAAAGTAATCTATTTTAGATTGGAAGATTTTTTTTTATTGTAACTCAATCAAACAATATAATTTATCAAACTCGACATCTTTCAAACAATTTTGTATTAAGCATGTTTCATTAAAGACTAACATTTGATCCATTAAAAGTATAATATTAAAAATTCATTCTCAGTTTTCTATGTTAAAGTAGTTCATGTATATAACAACTTGATGTAGAGAAATCTTCAGTTTTTCAATACTTGATATCTTAATCTTTGTGATTAGATAATCAATGAAGCAATAAATATTTATTTTCCTTAAGTTTCATACTTAATACTACAATCCTTGGGTCAATACACCAGTCTAGGTATCCTAACCATACCTATAAAGACTAAACACCCATAAAATCTTGATAGTTAATTAGATACCAATTTAAAAACTAGTAACTAAAATCTTGGTAGCTAATTAGATATTAATTTAGAAATTAGTTTATACATTTTATTAATAATAGAAACTACTTTGATACCAATAATTTGTTAGTCTCTAAAATAGTATTTAATCTAGTCAATATAGTGATTGATTATTTTTTATCTTTAAAATTGAATTTTATTTAATGATTTTATTGTAGTGTAAAGAGTTTTAGGGAATTTGATTATTATTATTATTATATATATATATATATAATTTGAATTAAAATATCTAACCATTTATTTTAAGATATATAAATATTTATCCACTTTTTAGTATCTAATAATAATAATAATAGTAAAATAAGAAATAGATTAACGGTTGATTTGGATATGGACTTATAGATAAATTATATAAAATCATTAGATAATTTTGTAATTGACATTTGATAGTATGTTGCAACTATTGGCATAGTTTGTTTCACAAGACACAGTTATCTCTCCTTTCTCCTCTTTCTTACAATGTTGATTTTGTTTATATATTTTATCTATAATTGATGCTGACTAAGTTAATGTTATTCAGACAACTTCCATCAAAATCACTTTACATGTGTAGTTATCAGAAAGAATTTAAAGTTTTTAAATAAAAAAAAAAACAGATAGAAGGATATTTGATACGGAAAATAGTGATTCTTAGAGATAAAATAAAAGGCAAAAGCAATTCAATTATTGATTCAAAACAACAACAAAATCAAGTTCAGCTCGTAATCGACTTTGAATTGATGTCTCATTAACCATACAAATACAAAACTAATTCAAAACTTGTTTTACTTTCATGTTGGTGCTTGGGTAAAACGTATATCCAATGTTTTAGTACCAATATTATACATGATTAATCTCTATATTTGCAATGAAATTTCTTCTTTTAATTATTTTTTATAAAAATCAAATTTACTTATTTCTGTTCTTATCATTTAAAGAAATTTAGTCCAATTTCACTCAAATTAAAAAGATATTAATGATTTGTCGTTATATTTTAAACTAATGAAAATAAGCAATGGGAACAAAGTATTTGAAAATGCAAGTTATTTTATAGACATGTGTTAAAAGAATATATATTTAGATCTTACTGAAAAGACTCCGTTTTATAAGAAAAAAAAATCAAATTTAAATCTTATATATATAAAAAATAGTTGATAAGAAGATTTCACTAAAAGATAGTTTGTAATTTTTCATTAAAATTAGTGATAAAAAAAATCAAGATATTTTTTGTATTAATAACATACCGGGTGGAGCTTCATTTTATTTTAATAAAATATTTTTATTTTATTATCTAAATCTAATTGATTAATTTAATTAAATCATATAAATAATAAACATATACGTGGCGACATTGCTTTTTGTATCCGTTGAATTTGGCGACGCGCGTAGTTATCATGCATTGCACTCTTTCCAAGTGTTGCTAATTTATAGGTTTTACCTAAGTGGCTAGATAGACTTCAAGTGGGTTTTATACTCCAATTTTCATTTTTTTAATATAAAATTTACTGTTATATCTCATAATTTATTAGGAAAAAAAAAGTATGTTATTTGAATAGTATTTAATAGGGAGACTAGATATTAGAGTATTTTATTGTATATAAATAAATGTAAATTTTACTTTATAAATTAATTTTTATGGAATTGAGTTAAGTTAAAATCTATTTTGTAATATAATATAAAATCTTTAAAAGAAATGGACTCGTAGCAACAACTAAAAGGGTTTACATAGTTCACGTCCGAAAAACATTGATTTTATGGGTAAGTTTAGGTTTAGAATCCAAAAAATTTAATATAAAAAATCCATTTCATGGTGAACTCGAGATAAAAAATAAAAAAACCAATAAATTACATCAAAAATATTTTCCATTATCACAAGATATTACAAATTTTCTGAATAAATTCGAGAGAAAAAAGCACTTAAGATCATTCTTTCTTTCACCTAGATGAACCACTTATCTCCTCATCCACATCTCTTTTCTTTTCATATGATTATCTATTAATAAAAGTTCATGACTTCTTCTATAAATTTCACCTAGTAAAACATGTAAATAATTTTTTTATGATAAAAATGCTTCTGTATTATCTTAAGGACACGTCTTAATTTCTTATTTACATTTTCTAATATTTAAAAATTTAGATTAAATTCACATTCTCATTATCATTATAAAATCCAATAATAAAATATTAAAAGTCTAGTTAAATAAAAATAACCATGTAATAATATCTAAAAATTCACAAATTCATTCTCTTAAATTTTTTGATTAAACGTGATGTTTTATCTTTTATATAAATTTTTAAGTTATTAGTGTAGAAAATCCTTAATACAAAATATTCCTTTTTACATATTAATATAACATTACGATAAATGACCAACCACGCTTTTTGATTATATTCTTTTTGGGTTTTCTTTTTTGCTTTATCTTTTCTTTTTTGCATACTCCCTCATGATCTTAGTTTTTCCTTTTCGCTTTATATTAGTGTTTGTACTCCATCTTCAAAAGGTAAGTGTTCAAAATATTTCTTTTACATGTTAATATGAAACATATTTTTTTTTGTTTTTATAATAATTATTTTAAAATTAGATCTCATATAGTTATTATAGTTAATCGCATAAAAGGTTTAATTCTTAATATTTAAGATTTAAGTAATTTTGTAGGTGTTGCATAAAAGTATTGTTAGCAAAGAGCTTTATTTGATCGTAGATTCTGTTGAAGGTCATTTCCAACAATTAGGTTTGAAATATGATGAAAAAAATGGGCCAGCAACGACCACAATGTCGAGAAAGGTGAATGAATCTCGTACAAAGCTTATTCATCCGTTCATCTTTTCAAGTAAGATTAATTGTTATAATTTGTACTTATTTTAATAATTGTTGCATACCAAGGAATTCGGATAGAAAATATTATGGTCAAAATAAAAATATTTTAAAAGAGAGCGGTAATATAATAAGGTAAAGAATGATATAAAAAGCTAAAGAATGATATGTAAATATCATTATTCTTAATTAAAAATAATATTAAATACATAAAAATAATTTTATATTTTAATTAATTTAATAAATTTTTAATGTAATAGCTCAGCAATAAATTATGATTAGACAATATAAAATTAGTTTAGACAGCAAATAACAACTCTTTTAATTATCTCTATCTAAACTATTTAATTCTTTTCAAGCTATTTTGTTTGTTTTATTTTCATGATAAGGTAAAATTTTAAAAAAAAAATATAGGACGTGACTATTAGAATTGTCTAAAGAGTGTTTACATATTTAGTTTTTCTGTTTTAAGTGATTGTACTTTGTTTGTTTGGTCTAACTTTTTTTTTTCTGTTTCAGTTAGGTCTTAGTCTTTTTTTTTCTTATATATACACCATATATTTTACTCTCTAATAAACAAGTAAATAAGAATTTCTTTTGTTTATTTTCTTTTCTCTGTCTTTCTCTCTTTTATGCTTAAGTTATTGTCTCTTTTTCATTTGCAATTAGGGTTCATCAGAACCTCCCTTTCTTCATTGCGATTACGTGTGCTCCATTTGATGCACCACATCAGACAAGGAATATTCATCTTCATTTATTGTAATATGGTATCAGAGTTCTTCGAATGAAGAGTTTTGCTGCGCTTCTCTCTGATCTTTATTTCCCCATTTGTTGTTCTTAGTTATCTTTTCTATTCTCTTTCAAAATCTTGATTGTATTTCAAAATCTCTTAGACAATGTCTAATGAAAACCCTAGTCTTCATAGTATTAATAGTAGTCACACTATTACATTCAATTTTTGTGGTAAATACGGTTATACTGAGGCTGTTTGTTTTTGCAAAGTGGATTTAATGTTAAAACCTCAAAGTTTTCTTCTACTATAAAAGTTTGCACTTTTAGTAATCGTCTTGGCCACACTGTCGACACCTGTTATAAAAGGCATGGGTTCCCTCCTGGCTACAAATTCACCAATTGGACATCCCAAGCCAATAATATGATTATTACTCACTTTTTTTGAGCCTTTTTCTAAAGAACAAGATGTAAAGGGGATTCAACTTACATCACAGCAGTGCCAATTCCTGACCAACATTTTGCGTCAACTAAACCTTGAGGATCTTTCCCCTCACACTCAAATTAATCAAGTTGGCACCTTCTCTGCGAATGAAATCCTTAATACTGAGCAATCTTCAACAGGTAAGTTTCTCTCTTCACTATCTGCTATAAAAGAATCTTGGATTATTGATTCTGGTACCACGAACCATGTTTGCCACAATTTGAACGTTTTTACTACTTATACTAAAATTAAACCTGTCTTAATTAGTCTTCCAAATGGCCAAACTATTTATGCCACATATTCTGGTTTAGTACGTTTTTTCTGATAAGTTTTATTTGTCTGATGTGTTATATGTGCCTCATTTTCAATTAAACTTAATATATGTTTCTAAACTCACACACCAACTTAAATGCACTTTAACTTTCACTTCAACCCACTGCATTAT
>Ga0123342_1004748_pt1 | contig 20413 bp, 7 predicted proteins | sample Turbeawhitnodule_FD_89960 | JGI IMG/M metagenome (GOLD analysis project Ga0123342, IMG submission 89960) | Root nodule microbial communities of legume samples collected from Mexico - Turtle bean Mexico white nodule | ecosystem: Host-associated > Plants > Roots > Nodule | place: Mexico: Nepantla... | reverse complement strand
GCTTGTAAAGCCTGTTCAATTGGTTTTTCAATCTTATTGTCATTCATCCGCTGCTCATGCGCTCGTAGAGAACCAGACAATAACCTTACTGTCATTTTTGAAATGTCATTGGCCTCTTCAATTACGACAACATGTCAAATCTGGGAGTTAAAGACCTCAAAATCTTTTCCACCTTTGTCTGCTCCGAATGTGTTTCACCATTGGTCTTCATTTGATTTGTCAAGGCAATAACTTTATTTATATAGACATCAATAGTCTCTGTGGTTTCCATCTGCAACAGTTTCATATTGGCGTCTTAGGGTTTGAAGACGCACCCTTTTGATCTTATCTTCACCTTTATAATTAGTTGACAAAATGATCCAATTCATTTTGATTTACTCAATCATATATATAATAAAATTACAATTACTGGAAGCTATAACATAGGAATACTAACAGACTGTAAAATGACCATTAATGCAATATAACGGTAAAATAGTTTAAGGGTAATAAAATCAGAATTAATAATAATAAAATCTGAATAACCAACAAAATCTTCTCTTATTGTATGATTTATTCTTCTTAGAATCTAATCTTCTTTATTAGGGATTTAAATGGCATTATTTGATAGGAGAGAAATACTTATTCTCCTTTTCACACCTATACCTTCACTATTGTAAGAAATACAATTAGTGAATGAGTTCATGTTCTGGAGTTATATTTGCATTTTCAAATTTAATCTTCTATATCTGTAAATTATGTTCTATTTTTTTTTCTCATTTTCACGATTTTGTTGTAATTTTACAATTTTTCATGTAATTCATGGAGGTATTGTACACTTAAAAAAATAATTAAACAAAAATTAATTTTAGAGAAAAAAATAATTAGTTATTATATTAATTAAATTAGATATTATTTTATATATTAAAAAATTATTGATAAGTGTTTGGTGCAATAATTGTTGTATAATGACGTACATTTGTTTTGTCTGATATGTTTGTTTATATATATAGTTTGTAATGGACTATATTATTGGTAAGTCGTATTTAATGTGTATAATCATAAAAATGGAATTACCTGATTTGTCGCACATACCTTTTTATCTTGAGGTTTATATCTTAGCTGGTTAAGGGACATCCGATATTAGGTGTTACCAGATCATCTGGCCCCAACCGATCTGCACATAACTTTTCTTTTCGACGAGTTCACAATGGGCATTCTCTAGATGCTCAATGTGGCTCCGACTCAGCTACACCCAAATTCTTAGGTCACATTACAAGCCTTTTGACTTGTTTGTAATTTGTTTAATCTTTGTCCTTCTCCCCAAGCTTTTCCTCATTATTATAGTTCTCACCCGTCCAACCCTGTGAGTTAGTTGTCACTCACAAGTCGGTCGGGTAACATTCTTTTTGTTCCCTTTACCTCCTCATACAAAGACTTCAAGGGTAAGTTTTTAAAGTCCTTGTAAAGCCGGAGGGTAGGGAGTACTTTTATGATGAGAAGGGAACTCAATTTCCCTTTTATTGGACCAAAACCTCTACTCAGTATAAAATTTGGCCTCGTTCGTCCACGAATGCCGAGGACATGGAGATCTTCATTGTGTTTGATGACTTGTCAAGTAGGCTCCCCACCCGAAAGTTGTTGGCAGTATATTGGTCGTCTCATGTTGGGTAGATTTTACTAGTAAGCTAGCATTTACTTTCATCTCGGTCGATTTTTACCTTTGCTATTTTTCATTCTTTTTGTAAGCATAATGGTTCAAACCAACCCTAACGTTCAAGTAAGTGTTTGGTATTCGAGATGCAATAATTGTTATATTAATAATGTAATTTTACTTTGTCTGATGTGTTTATTTATATAGATTGTAATGGACTATATTATTGATGGACCATATTTAATGTGTATAATCATAAAAATAAAATTACTTGATTTGTCACACATTCTTTTTTATCTTGAGATTTTTACCTTAACCAATAAGATGGCCTTCGATATTGGATGCTACCAGATCTTCTAATCTCGATCAGTACAATTTTTATTATTAATAAAAAAAATAACTAACTTTTAAATTCTTATCTAATTAGTAAAAGTTTTTAGATACCAACATGTTATTGGAAAATGTATCCTTATATATTAAGTGGGGTCAAATCACAAGTTTTATTAGAGTTTAACTGGACATTGTTGATGGGGTTAAAATGATAAATCATGTTTCTGTTTGAGAAAATGAACACATTCAATGAGATGTAATATACTATGATATGTTGATTATAAAGTCTACCCAAGAGGAAATTTTGAAAATGAAAGAGAGTTTTGGAATGAAGTGACTTCAATAGGTGTCATTCTTGAGTTATCTCAAGATATTGTGAATCCTTCAATAACAAAACTTAACAAATGGTATGACGAATGTAGAGAGTTTATTAAAAGAAACAATGATGTTATAATGTAAGTGATGATTGATCATGAGAAAAAGGGGTTATCCAATATAATAAGGATTTTTTTATTTACATGAATGCTTGTCTGGTTCTTCACAAGATTTTAAAAGTAACATAAGGACTTAAATAGAAGACAATAAATTACTCATGGACTGATTTACATAAAAAAAAAAATTATTCAAACACCTATCACTTAGTATCTCAATCTTTCAAGTGTCAATATTTATTCATTGTGTCTATAAACCATGTAAAAATTGAAAAATGTGTCACTATAACGATACATTATTCAAGTACCTATCAATTAGTGTCTCTAAATCCTAGGGACCAAATTTTGGTTTTTTTACTCAGTAAAAAAATATTGATTATTTGATAGAGTAGAAATGTGGAATTTTTTTTATATAAAAAAAGTATGACTCTTACATACAGAAATATTTGTGTACATGATTTTTGACAAAAACGTGTTGTGTAAACTATCTTATGTGTTTGAATTTAAGTTGAAACACCCAAAATTAACTTTTAGCTTCATTAATCAGTTTACCAATATATTTAATTTTTTTCCAGATCCAGTTAAAAGTAAAATTCACTTCAAACCGTAGTTAACTTGAACTTGACAATGAGTAATTTTTTTCCACTCAAGTTGAGAAACTCAACTTAATCTCTTTTCTTGATTAATTATTACTTTTTTTAGTTATATAATAATATCATTATTTTATTTTAATTTTCTTCCATCCAACAATATATTTTTTATTTTTATTTTTGACCTAGATGCTTCATTTGCTTCTCATCACTACAAGAAAATCATGAAATAGTTGGTATATTGACTAAATTAGATACCATTTTAAAAACTAAAAAACTTTTGATTTCTAAATTAATTTATATTATTGTTAAATGATTTTTAAATTGGTATCTAAATAGCTATCAATGTTTTTGCTACCAAATTTAAAATTTAAATAATTAGTAGCTAAAACTTTATAACTAATTACATATCAATTTAAAAACTATTTAAAAATAATATAAACTAATTTAGAAGTAAAAAAAAATTTAGTCACGTCTCTAATTTAATAACTATAACAACTAATTATTTTTTATCTTTAAAATTTGTTTATATTTCATAATTTTTATAAGAAAGGTTGCAGAGTGTGCATGTTCCACTACACATCCCGCAAAATAGATGCCAAAGTGGGAAAACCATGACCTCACCAACAAACCCTCGGAAGAACTCTCATAAGCTTTTTCCAAATCAATTTTTTTTTGTAATACATTCTTTCTTACCCTTCTTACTTGTCATATAATGAAAACGTTCTTGCTTAAGCTGTGTCTTACTATTTGCAACAAAACTACACTGTATAGAGATGATTAAGGCACCATAAAACCCTTAACTCTTGTGAGAGCACTTTGGTCATGACAGGTATTGAAATGACCTTACACATATACATCTACCATTTTTGCTGTAGTCAATATAAAAGAAGATTAGGATTTGAAGATCTTCATCACATCAACCACTTACCACTATTCCATGCTTTTCATTTCACAACCAAATATGATTCTCGTTAAGTTGTATCCAGTTGTTCCATTTCTATCATTCAAAACATTTGTACCCATTCACCTGTCTTTTATTCTAATTTTTTTTTATAAAGTTACTATAAAATTTTACTATGTAAAATTAGTATAGAATGTTACTCTAAAATTGTAATATATATTTAGTTTATAATATGTATAAATTATGTTGATGATTAATGTATATGAAATATTATAATTAATTTTTTTCAGTTATAATATATTGTTATTTATTACAACAAAAATATCCGAAAGATTTTCATTTCTAATGAATCTAATGAATCATAGACAAACTTGTATAAGAGATTAAAATATTATATTCAATTTTTAAGATATGAACTTCAAATCTAATTCAAGTTCTAATCAATGTGAGACTTTCGGTACATCTCATATGAAATCCTCCAATTCGTACATGATACTATATTTATGGATGGATAGATAATGGATGACTTGATGTTGATGTCCTTTATTACAACAAGAAATATATGAAAGATTTTCATTTCCAATAAATTATAGACAAATTTATATAAGAGATCTTAAGATTATATTTAATTTGAAGAATTGAACTTTAAATATAACTCAACCTTTAATCAATAAGATTTTTTTTGGAGATCCCACGTTTATTAGAGATGAGGACAATTCTTTGTATATAAGTGGGTGCAAACCTTACCTCATGAGCCTGTTTTATGAAGTTGAATTAGATTTAAAGTTCACTTCTTAATAATTTTCAAATAGACTCTAATGACATATTAAGGAATGGACTTTAAACACAATTCAACCTTATTGATTCATAAGATAAGTTTGCACTCACTTCTATACTATGAAACTCTTAACTCATTTGATTTCAAAAGTATGAATATGAATTTAAAAGAAAAATGTGAAACTAAGAGTTGGTCTTGAATATTACTTTTTGACAGCGAGGAGGAGATTGACAATAATTTAGAAAGCACGAAGCATGCATCTTCTTGTTGTTGTGGTTTAGTTGGAGAAAGTTGTAAATGAATGGATTAAATTAAGTAACAGAAAGTTGTAGAAGTTCATAGCCTACTACCCCAAACAATCGTTATCAAAAAGTCAAGCACAATGTTTGGAAGTTTCATAAGGTGCAATTGGGATAGTTACCGAAGACAGTTGTAGAAGTATGAAGCTATGAAGCTATGACATAGAGTTCCCATTAATTGAATTAGTGGGCTAATATGCCAAACGCAGCTCATCATGTCAAGTTGTTTAACCAATTAATGCTATGCGCCACAAGCACCCTTGTCGGCTCCTTATTTATGCTCTACACATCTTCTTCATAACCCACACCCCAATCATCACCACAAAACCATCATAACTATAACTATAATTATTATCTTCATACTACATCAATTAAAGAATACATATTTCATAATATATCCATCGATGTAAAATTCTTTCTTAGAATTATACTTAAAATCTACTTCTTAATATGATATCAGAATCATCTCGAAATTATCTTAACGAGAATTTGTTGATCAAGTCACCTACTAAAAATTATGACATTTTATAATATATATATATATATATATATATATATATATATATAAAAGTGGATATAAATATCATCTTATAGATTGTTTTATAAGATTCACTACAAGAAAATCATGATATAGAAACCAATTTTTAGAAATCAAAATAATTAGTTACAATAGTAACTAAATTAGAGACCATTTTAGAAACTAAATAAAAAATTGATTTCTAAATTAGTTTCTACTATTGTTAAATAGTTTCTAAATTGGCATCTAATTAGTAATCAAGGTTTTAACTACCAATTATTTAGTTTCTAAATTTGGTTTTTAAAACCTTGATTGTTAATTAGATATCAATTTAGAAACTATTTAACAATAATATAAACTAATTTAGAAACCAATTTTTTTTTTTAATTTCTAAAATAGTCTCTAGTTTAGTTACTATTGCGACTAATTATTTTGGTCTCTAAAAATTGGTTTCTATTTCATGATTTTCTTGTAGTGATTAAATTAAACTTAAAATTCACTTCTTAACAAATTATTTACAAAACTTTTCTAAATCAACTAATAAGCAACATTTAGACCTCGTTTTCATTGCTTAGCTGTTTTTTTTAACTCACCACGTTGTTTTTTTGCCTTTGTATAGTTTGACTTTTTATCATGATAACTTTCTTTACTCACTCACTCATTCACACTGTTTCAGGTCGTGGTTTATCAATCTTTTTTCCTTTTCACCAATCTCTTGCTTCATTCTCTTAATATCTACTAATTACAAAGATCATGGTTTTGAATAAAAAAAATTAAAAAGATCGTGTTATTAATAATCCTTGATCAATAATTGGGCTATTGTTATATAAACACGTGTGGCTAGATCATTCTTTTAGTCCTGTACATTATGTTATATTATTCTACTCATTTAATTATGAATTAAGTCAGTTAGATATGCGTTTACAGCAAAATAATAATAATTCTTATAATTATTCCGGTAGAAATTTAAAGATGAAATAAGTAGCTTGTGTCTAGAATTATGAATATTAAATATAGCTTTAAATGTTATCAGTTGAGGAGTTTTATTCCCTAATAATTATTTTGTTCTAAGTTACATCACAAAGATATATCATTATTTAATTCTATCCTAAAAGGGAATAAAGCAAAGGTGAATAAATTAGAAACTGAATAGAAAGTAAGAGCAAATCATATGTGAAGGAGATTATCCATAAAAAGACCAAATTAATACTTAAACAGGTCAAAACATATCTCTTTTGTACAAATAGAAGACAAAAATCAACAATTGAACACATTTTTTAGCCTTTAAAAATAATCGGGAATGTGACATCATTATTATATTCAATCACTATGAATTTAGGGTTACTGGTGATCTAGGATACATGATGAAATCCCTAACAATATTTTAATTCTAAAATTTGTCCCAAATAAATTTTTTCATCTAATTGAAAAACTAGTGAGTTTCTACTTGGTAACAAATGTTATACACTACTACTGTGAGAAACTACTGAGTTTTTTCTACTGTTACATACCACTACAAAGATAATCATAAAATAAAATAAAAATAAAGACAAAAAATAAAAAATTTTAAAGACAAAAAATAATTAGTTGTTATAGTAACTAAATTAAATACCATTTTATAGATTAAAAAAAGTTTGATTTTTAAATTAGTTTTTATTATTGTTAAATGGTTTTGAAATTGGTGTCTAATTAGCAATTAAAGTTTTTTCTACCAAATTTAGAATTTAAATAATTAGTAAAAAAACTTTGTTACTAATTAAACACTAATTTAAAAACTATTTAATAATAATAAAAACTAATTTAGAAAATCAAATTTCTGTAAAGTGATATGTAATTTAGTTATTATAATAAATAATTATTTTTTCTATTTTAAAAATTGGTTTATATTTTTTTTAATGTACTAATATATTTCATAAATAATTTAAAGGCTAATAAATTCAAGTGGTTGTCTAATTATGAATAAAAAACAAAAAAAAAGGTTGAAAAATGATGGGCAATGAAAGGGAAACTGTGCACGTGCATTCAGAAACTGCCCAGATAAAAGCTGTTATTTCTTCTCTTTACATATTATTGGACACGTGAGAATCAGAAAAGTAGAGTTTAACAAAAAAAATGTTTTTTTAATGTTACATTATTTTTATATCTCTCTTTTCATTTTCTTCAAAGAATAAAATAAATATTAAAAACTCATTTGAGTACAATTTTGTCAATGAAAATCATGCTTCCATGATAAATTTTATACACGATATTTATAGGATTCTCCAACAAAACTAGTTGAGTTGGGATGGTAAAATGCATCAAAATATTTTGAGAACAAAACACTGCATTTTAGTAATAAGCATCTAAACTTTCTTACATCAATTAATAAATTGTGGAAGTGTGAGAAATTAAAAACATTATTTAATGGAAACATGGATTAGACACAACTTTCATACTTATCAAATATTCAAACAAAGATAAGTATAAAATTTTACTTTAGAAGTAACGATATGTATAATCAAATTTACACTTGATTTAACCCATTACTACCACTACATGTAGGTACAAAGTCTACTAAAATATTATAAATATAAATAGGTTTTTTATGTATAAATTATTCATTTATTATACAATCATTATCTTACTTATATCTCAATTTACTTAAGGTATACATTCACCTTCCAAACTAAAGAGAAAATAAATAATACATATTAAAATAAATGTAAACAAATAGTGTGTAACATGATAAAGATAATGGTCTTATAAAATTATTTATATCTTGAAAGCATTTTTTGAAGACACACCCATCAAACAAAAGAAAAAGAAACACATTGAATAACAAAGAAAAAAACTTGTCACATAGTAAAAAAACTAATGAATCTCAATTCTTATGAAAATGATTAGTTATTTTATTTTAACTATTGCAATTGTTTTATAATACATAGAACATTTATTTTGGTCTTTATCAAAGATTTTTTTATAAGAATTAAAAGTAAATAGAATATAAATATTGTCTAGTGATGGGAAAATGGAGGATCAAAGTCATAAAGAAGTGCACTTTGGAAAAGGTTTGATGGTGAGGTATTTAAATCAGATTTGGATTCTCCAAATTTCATGATAACTTATTTAAATAGGGATCCTCATTTTGTGGAATTTGGCACCAACGTCATGCCTATATTCCACCGCCCCAAAATCCTTTCTTCAATTCATCTTCAACTTCACTATATATTGTTTCTTTTATTTCTTTTAATCTCACATATTAAAATTAGTTTTTCTTAATATTTTATCCTTTTTCATTTTAGCTATTAAAAATTATTTTATTCCTTATATCCATATATTTCATATGTAAGTATTATCAAAATATAAACATGTTATTAAATATTTTATTATAAAGGTACCAGATCCAAGTTATCATATAAAACTTGTAATTAATAGTTATATATACGTGATTTATTTAGAATTAAAATTTTTTGTTAATCAATTTCACACAGTTATTTTTTAGCTCTTTAATTTTTTTTAAAAATAATCATCCAAGAGATATACTTTTTATTTTTTATATTTTTTAAAATTAGTCCTAAAAAATTATGTTAGTCTTTTTTTATACACTCTGTTCATTTGTTGCTTAATGTAACATCTCTAATTTTATATATATATAAGTAATATCTAATTAACATGTTAATATATACAACTATCTCATAATTGTATCTCAAAAAGATATCCCTCTTCATAGGGATATTAATATTTACACACAAAACAAAATTCACAAACAAAAGATTCAACATAAAAGCATCTAATTTCTCCAGTTGCTCATTAAGGAGTTTTATCACCTGCAACTTCATCATCTGCTCCCGTGTAAATTAACACGATCATCACAAATTAAAGAAACAAAAACAAACAAATAACAGGTAAGCTAGCTATATAAAACAAAATTCTATAAAATTTCAATTTGAAATTTATAAAACATAAATCATCAAGTCTCATACAAATTCTCAAATCATCAAGTGTCTATTAAAATTCAATATTCATTTTTCACATGTCAGACTTCTACTGACTCATATAACATAGACACTTTACTCTACTTCTGGAAGACTCGTGTATTGAAATTAACATCCAGAGACCTACACATGTCATACTACTACTGTGAAATCCACACAGTCACGCGCATAATTATCTTAGTATCTCATCCACTCATATGACAGGGTAAATTCATATGACCTGAAAGACCAGGTTCTATTTCAAACCCCAGACAAAATCATAAGAACCTCCATCGACTCTCACCAACTGAATAACTTCATTTATGTGATTTCATTATATCAGTAGAGTCAGGATCGTCTCATTCACAGGATACTTACAAATCAATACACCCTAACAACAATCTCAACACGGTATTTTCTTTTCTGAAAATACTATGTCTTGATCTTACTTTCACATCATTTCACACTTCATTTAACACATCAATACATCATACAATCGTAACATACAATTTAAACTTTCTAACAATCCAAATATATCCAAGAAGTTACTTAATAATAGTAATCCAAAATAAAATATGCTAAAATAGTAATAATAATAGTAATATCCATATATGTATGCAAAATTTTGGATTGATCAAAAATATTTTAGGTTGATCTAAATGACACCAGAGAGCACCATAAATTTTGGATTGATCGGAAATATTTTAAGTTGACCTAAATGACACCAGAGAGCACTAGAAATTTTTGGATTGATCGAAAATGTTTTAGGTTGATTTAAATGACACTAGAGAGCACCAGAAATTTTGGATTGATTGAAAATATTTTAGGTTGATCTAAATGGCACCAGAGAGCACCAGAAATTTTGGATTGATCGAAAATATTTTAGGTTGATCTAAATGACACCAGAGAGCACCAAAAATTTTGAATTGATCGAAAATATTTTAGGTTGATCTAAAGGACTCCAGAGTGTACTTAGAAATAAAAAAGTTCATTCTATAGCTGAAAATTCCTCTAAATCAACATCAAACAACCAAAAATCAACAACATTATAATTTTATAACAGCAACCATATATCAAATTTCACACTCAAATCTCAGTCAATTACTAATATACTTAAAACAAACAATCCTGGAAGAAAGTTTGAGACTGGTGACCACGTCACCCTCACATCTAGATCTTCTAACCTAGTGTTCTATTGGAAAATAAGGCTAACTTTCCTTACCTGAAATTTAGTAGATATTCACTAAGAGCTCCAAAACCACCAAAAATTCAAAGGTAACTTAACCTGCACCACAAAGTCCTAATAAAAAATCTAACTATATCACTAAGACCCTGAGCTAACATAGATTAACCTTGAAGCTAAAAGAGTCACATGCAAAGCAAGGACAAAAACAACTTGACAAGTTCAAAATTTGACTCAAAGAGAAGAGCAAAAATGAACTTACTCTATCATAGATTCTAATCAGACAGTGTTGTAGTACTCACTGTCAGGAGTCTGATGGTGGACTCTGATCGTCAAACTGATGAGCGAGGAAGTCAGAATCTTAGACAGAAGGGAGAGAAAAGGAAAAAAAATTTCTAGAGAGATAATGGTTATTTTTAAAATGAGACTTGAATAACTGAATTTATATTTATATGACCTTTTTATTTTAGATAAAAAAATATTCAGGAATCATTTAAAATATACCAATTCTACTCTAAAGTAATTTTCTAGACACTTAACTACTAAACTGAAGACATATCATCAATCGCACCTTATAACTAATGTATTCATTTAAGAGGAAGTTTTTCTACGCATAAGACTATAAAACGAATAGTTCATTATAATTGGGGATGGAAAAAAATTATATTCAGCCCATTTGTGTGCATATTAAATAAATATCGTTATTCAATATCTAAGAGTAAAAATACATGTATTTTTATCACTTTAATGAGATATATACGAGTACCATGATATTCAATTTTAGATACTTCTAATCATAATGAATTTTATTTAAATATTTTTAAAAATTAATTAATTAAAATAAAATTATTGATAAGATAAATATTACTCATAGAAGAATGATTTAAAAATTTATATATATATATATATATATATATATATTAAACTTATGAAATTGAGGTTGATTTTAAAAAGATTAATTTTTTAAAATTTATGTTTTATGTTCAAATAATTTAAATTTAATTTTTTATTAAACGTAATTTTATCTGTACTAATATTTTATCATGTAATTTCATCTAAATTATACTTTAAAATTGATTTTTTGTTTGAATTAAATTTTGAAAAAATGTTTTTAAATAATTTTAATTGTATTAAAAGCTATTTTTTAATATAATATCAGAATATTTTGAATCTCTCATAATAAAAGTTTGTTAAATTATTTTGTCATCCTACACATCAATATATAATCTAATATAAAAGTTGACACTACTAGATAGTTGTATTTGAACATTAAATAAAGATATAATTAATTCATAGTATATAAGTGATGGTTCCACTACATCGTTGTTTAAACAAAGCCTAAAAACAGTGTAATCACCTTACAAGTTAATTTTTCTAAAATTGAGTTATTTTTGTAGTTATTTTTTAATAATAATCATAAACTTAATAAAAAAAAATTATGTGATGCTCCATCAACATCCAAGTTACCTATATAAAGAAAACATAGATCCCCTCACACTCTTGGGAAACAACCTCAGTGAAGAAACTATGCTCCCCCTATTCATTCATGTGTGTGAAGCTTTTCATTAATTTTCTCATATTTTTCTCACCATATTGTCTCACCTGCTTGTAACATCCCAGAAAACAAACTTTTGGGAAGTAAGTTGTGAATAGAAGCAGGTATTAGTCTCATAGCAGGAACAAGTTGAGCCATGGCATGCACGGCAACACCAACCATATTAGCCACAAACTCATAGTATATATGCAGTACTTGTTGTCCCCTTCACAGGTACGTACACTGCACTTCCATATGCACAAGACCCGTGTCTTTGCTTCACTTTTTTGTCCCTTAACGTGTTATTCACTCTGCTGCAAACCTCTTCTGTTTATTCTTCTATACGTTCTATAGATTTTTATAAACTGCATAAATTATAAATGTGCTTATACTTTTAATTTACTCTTATCTCAGACAGAAGCCAAAAATATATCTCATTCACTCAATAATTACACCTACAATAAAAACATGATTTTAACAAACTTTTTATTCATTAAAATTGCTTCAAATCTACAAAATTATGAGTATTACACAAAATTTACAAACAAAAATATAATTTTATGGTAATATTTGAATTTGTAAAATAATAGAATTCTAATTAGTGAATGAGATTACGAATTATTGGAGATCTCACATCATTTACTAGAGATAAGGACAATTTATTGTATATAAATGGGTGTAAACCTCACCTCATGAGTCGGTTTTATGAGATTGAGTTAGGCTTAAAGTCCACTTTGTAATATGGTATCAGAGCCATTTCGAATTTATCCTGACGAGTGTTTGTTGGGCTTATCAGGTCACCCGCTATTGGATCGTTATCGGATCACCCATAATATATTATCCCAGCTGTCACTCTCGGTGTGAGGGATGTGCTGAAGATTCCACATCAACTAGAGATAAAGACAATTTATTGTATATAAGTGGGTACAAACCTCAACTCATGAGCTGATTTTATGGAATTGAATTAGAATTAAATTACACTTTGTATAACCAACATCAATTCATCTAAGATATACATGCTTAAATGTTTTTACCACATTACTAAATTAGATTAATTGAGCATGATACCTACGTGCAGAAGACCTCCAGCATGTTGTTTGGTCCTAATATGAAGAAAACTTTAAAAAAATAATTAAAAAGATTTTGAAATAAAGTAAACCATGTTTTTTTATGTGAAAGAACCAAAACTATCATTATAAATAGGAATTTTCGTTTTCAAATGAAAACATTATCTTTCATGTATTTTTTTCATTTTTATTAAATTGTTTTTCTCGAAAAACTCGTGTATTCGTTTTTTAAAGTTAATTACATATTTTTTAAAGAAATATTTTTCAAATAGTAATGTATCACACTGCAAGAAAATTATGAAATAGAAACTAATTTTAGAAACAAAAAATAATTAGTTGGTATAGTGACTATTTTAGGGATTAAATAAATTTTTGGTTTCTAAATTAGTTTATATTATTGTTAAACAATATCTAATTAACGACCAATGTTTTTGCTACCAAATTTAGAAACTAAATAATTGGTAGTTAAAATTTTGGTAGCTAATTAGATACTAATTTAAAAACTATTTAACAATAATAGAAACTAATTTAAAAATCATTTTTTTTACTTTCTAAAATGGTATCTAATTTAGTTACTATTTGCAACTAATTATTTTGGTTTCTAAAAATTGGTTTCTATGTGATGATTTTCTTGTAGTAATAAAAGAATTTTCAATTTATTATTTAGTATTTATATTGATTTTTTTTCTTAAATATATCACAAAACATTTTTTAGTAATAAATGTATATTTCTAAATTTTATAATCTATTTATTTATTTATATAATATAAAATTAATATATTAGGATTGGATATACCCATTCCTATTTTATTTGTTATGAAAGTTTAATTAGGTTAAATTGATATTTATTACTAAAATAATTATTAAATAAAAATTAATTTTAGAGACAAAAAATAATTAGTTGCTATAGTGACTAAATTAGAGACTATTTTAGAGAAATAAAATATTGATTTTTAAATTAATTTTTATTATTGATAAATAGTTTTTAAATTGGTATCTAATTAGCTACTAAATTTAGAATCTATTATTGAAATAAAAGATATTATTAAATTATTTTTATTAAAAACAATTATAAAAAAATAATTTTTTATATTTTTTTTATATGTAAACTTTTTATTGTATAGGTAGTTTATGGAAAGAATTATTTGAATTTAAAAATAATTATTATTTAAAGGATGAAATGGTAAGAAATTGATTTTTTTTTTGTTTAAATTCAAAAAATTTAAAATTTTCAATTTAAAATAAATAGCTGTCAAATTTATTATATTTTAATATTATAAAAGATAAAATTAGAAAACTATACACCAAAACAGTTTATATATTGTTGTATATATAACGATAAAAGAAAAAAAAAATACAACTAATTATCATAAGCCGATTTCAGATTTGATTTTTAATAAAAGTGATACTACCATTGTTATTTAATGCTAGATGAGCAGCATTAACATGATTATGTTGTAAGATCAGTTGATATATCATAACTATTCTAGTTCTGGGTGGTAACTAAAGGAATCTTTCTACTATGAAAAAACAAATTCTATTCCACAGATCCCAACTTAGATGACATTTATTTTGTTTTAAATAGAGGTTCATAAAGAGGGTGAAAAATGATATTAAAAGCTTGATACTTGCATTGACATGCACTGAAAGCATTTCAGAGTGGTGGAAAATGGTGCAGGATTAAAGAAGTGCATAAATAATATATTATTATACTTTAACCAGACATACATGTGATGTTAGAAAAGAATGAATGCATTGAGTTGTGACCCATAAAGAGTGAAAGGAAAGGAGATGGAGTGAACCATCATTTCATCATCCATCAATCAATCAATCAAAATTGAAAACTGAAGAGAAAGAACCAAACAGTAGCTTCGAACCATGGCCTGGGTTTCGGTACCTGTGAAACCAAACACTATTATTTCAATTTATCGTACATTTCATAAATAAAATTAACATTTTATTTACTTTTTTAATTATTACTATTATTATATCAACTCTTACTTCCTCACCTATACTCACTTAAAAGAACAATGGTTGTAAACAAAAAGAAACATGGTAAAACCTAACTAGAGGGAGTTCTGCAAACCTAACAGAGAGAAGAAATAAAGAAGAAAAAAAACCTATTTTTAAATTACTCTGTTGATTATAATCGTTTAATAAATCTATGAATTGATGTTTATAAAATAATGAATTTAAATACTTTTGTACGATATTTTTATATAAATTTTATATTTTATATATAAATATATTTTCAGGTTTCATAGTTTTTGTTTTCTATTATTTTAAACTCTTTTCCTTTTATTTGTAGATGTATAGTTTTAATTACTTCTTTAGTTTCAAATATTATATTCTTTATATGGCGTGGTTTACTATTATTCCTGTATTATATCTTGAAATATTTCCAATTAAGTTTAAAATAAAATCAACCAGTATAATGATTAATGTGTAATACTTAAAATATACAGACATGTGCTTTAAAAATAATACAATAATTGATGTTATAATTCTAAAATTAAATCGTGTGAAAAAGATAAAAATAAAAAAATAAAAAAAAATTCTAACTTGTCTATAGAAAAAGTAAGATGGTAATTTAACACAAACCTTAGTAAAAGGAAAACCAATGGACAGAAAACATCACAGCAAATTCATCCTTATATGGAAGTATGGGTATAAAAAGTGAATTTGAATAATAAGAAGACTAATCCTTTCTTTGAATTAAGGGATAGTTTTGAAGGATAAGAAAATAGTAGATTTGAGAAATGAAAAAAAAAAAATAGGTCGTTTGAATTAATGTTTTATTTGGATTTTATATATAAATTTGTAAGAGAGGAGAATGATGAATTTGATTTGAAAAAACATCAATATTTTACTCATATTTAATAAGATAATATGCATGCAATATTTATTATATATAAGACATGTGTAAATATATATAAATAATCTATAATATCTCAAAATATATATGGATCTCTTTTTATGGGAATTTTAATATGCATCAAACAAAGTAATTAAAATAAAGCAGCAGAGACTTCATCTATTTACTGAAGAACTCTATTACTTGAAATATCACATGCTTCCGTGTATAAATACACCGTCATCATAAGATAAGAAAAATAAAACATAACACAAATCACAAGGTAAGCTAACTATATTTTAAAATCTTACAATACAAATTTAAAACTTTAAATAATACATATATATATATATATATATATATAAACATATCAGTTTTATTAAAGTTTTCACACAACAAACAGTGTCTATCAAAATTTTACATTCATATTTCTCATGTCAGACTTCTAATGACTCTCATACTCAAACATTTAACCCTACTTCCAGAAGACTCATGCATTAACTTATACGTAAAGATTTGCACATATCTTCTTATATCAGTGTGAATCCTCACAACTATGTGCATATAAATCTCAGTATCTCGAATTATCGTGTATGTCAGGGTTAATTCATAAGAATCTGAAAGACCAGGTTCTTTTTCACACTCCAAACAAACTCACATTAACCTCCTTTGACTCTCACCACCTGAATAACTTCATGTATGTGATTCTATTATATCAATAGAGTTAGAATACCTCCTTCTAAATGCACTACTAGTCAATGCACGTTCTAAATATATTTACATGGTATTTTCTTTCCTAAAAATGTTGTCTCGATTATATTCACATCTCACATTATACAAAACTTAAACCATTTCATACAAAGGTTTAGAAAGCAAACAACTTCAAAATTATTTAAAATTCATATAACATATAACAACTAAAGGTTTTAAATTAACTATATAACCAAAATTTTCATATCAAACTTGAACTTCATCAACAATTTAAACCACAAATATCTTATTCAACATGGTAGAAGTAATCTCATCAATTTACAACTATCAATCTATATATCATGATTATATCAAACCAAATTTAAATCATTTAGAGTCAAACAAGAACAAATTCAATAACTCATTCACTTCAAGATTAATTTACACAAATCAACCAATTTTTCAAATTAAAACAAAAAACTTCAATAAATCATCCATATCAAAATCAACATATTCACACTTTATTTAAAACAATACAGTACATTACTTACAAACAATCAATCCTACAAACAAAATTGGAACTAGTGAACACCCCCCCCCCCCTCCCCACATACATCTAGATCCTCTAACCTAAAGTTCTATTGAAAATAAAACTAGCTTCCCTTATCTGAGAAAGCTTTAAGTCTTACCAAAGCTTAAGGATGACTTAACCTGGACCATAGAGTCCTAATAAAAAATTTAACTACATCACTAGAACCCTGAGCTAACAAGAACTAATCCTGAAGCTAAAAATCTCACATGCAACAACATCTAACAAGACACACTTAACATTTCAAAAATCGACTCAAAGGAAAAAAAAATTGGACTTACTTTGTGTAAGATTTTAATCGAGCAGTCTTGTATCCAATGACAGACTCTAATCGTCACACTGATGAGCGGGGAGGTCATAATGTTAGAGAAAAAGTAGACGAAATGAAAAAAATTAACTTTTATAGAGAAGGTGATTCTTTTTAAAATGAGATCTGAATAACTGAATTTTCTATTTGTATACTCTTTTTACTTTACTAATAAAATATTCAGATGTCTTTGAAAATATATCACTTTTACTCTAAAGCTATTTTCTAGATCCTTACAAAAATAAGATGAGAAAAATGAGTTTCTATGAATTGAAAGAAAGAAAGTAAAAAGTGGAGGAAAATGAAAAGAAATTTTATGAAAATATGTGAGTGATGTATATAAGTGTGACTAATTATTTTTCTTTGTAGTTATAACTAATTTAAAATGAAATATAATTTCTTATTTCCACATGAAATTAGTGTATTAAAACATTGTTTCCGCAAAGGTTTGTGAACTCAATTAAAAAATACAAATTATTTAACATTATTAATACATGCAAAATTATTGAAAATAAATTTTGATAAAATTAAAATATAATTAATTGTAAAAGATTTAAGTGAAATTGTAAATTTTGTCAAACTGAATAAAATAAACTAAAAATGGTGTAAAGATCCATTACCTACTTAATATAAAAAAAAAATAGAATCGTACAATTCAATATAATAAAGAATGAGAGTTAAATTATAATAATTAGGAAAAAAACAACAATCATATATGATGATGTTTGGTTAAAACAGTATTCTTGTACAATTTGTCAACTCAGATAAAAAAAATTAAAAATTATATAACATTGCCAAGACATAAAAATGTATAAAAAAAATTCATAAAATAACATTGGTATTATTTTAACTCAATGAAAATATATAAATTTTAACTATTGGTATTATTAATTTTGTTATTATTACTTTTATTGTCATTTTATAATTTTATTATTATTATTTATGATTATACTATTTTTATTATTTTAAAATTTTATTTTTATTATTAATATTTTCATTATTATTATATAAATTTATATATTTTATTATTATTATTATTATTATTATTATTATTATTATTATGTTATAACCGTTATGTTATATGTTATATGTTATAACATAGTGTATCTCATATATTGCATGGCTTAAAAGTCAAGGATATTTTCGTCTTCTCATGCACATTTAGTTGGCTTTTTCTGTTTTTTTTTACTCAGGAGCAAGATATTCTTTCCCCACTTTCTTCTCATGCTCCTATTTATTCAGTAATAAATCGATCCAAACAATTCACGCTCCATCAAAATTCACCTAGACACTCATTCAGATACAAATACAGTAGAAAGAAAAAAAATGGGAAGAAACAACGTGATATGCGTGATTGATAAAAAAAATTAAATTGATGAAATTGTACAATTTTACTCTTATGGTTATAAATTATTTAAAATAAAATAGGATTAATTATTTATAAATGAAACTCCAGTATGATTAAAACATTATTATAGTTTGTGAAATTAGTTGAAATGATTGGTTATTAATTCAGATTTTATTATTATTAATTCAGATTTTATTACTCATACTATTTTACTGTTATAGTGCATTAATGGTCCATTTACAGACCTGCTAGTATTTCTATAGCTTCCAGTAATTGTAATTTTAGTAAATATATGATTGAGTAAATCAAAATGAATAAGATCAGTTTTGCAATTTTGTGCAATTACGTTCAATCGGTTGCTACAACTTTTGTCTTCTCCTCTTATTTCCTTCAATTAGTTCCTACTGGTATCAGAGCTAGTCTGTTATCATGAACTCTACCCAATTATCAGTCTCTATCCTTGATGAAAAAAATTACAATCGGTGGTGTGTGCAAATAAGAGTTTTGTTTGATTATCATGAGTTATGAGATGTTGTTGAGAGTGAAGTCTCTGCATTAGCTGCTAATGCAACTGAGGCGCAACGAGTAGCGCTTCGTGATCAGAAGAAGAAGGACAATAAGGCTTTGTATCTCATCCATCAAGGGATGAATGACGAGATGTTTGAGCAAATAGAAGGGGCAACAACTGCCACTGAAGCTTGGACAATTTTGTCAACCAATTATAAAGGTGATGATAAAATCAAAAGGGTGCGTCTTCAAACCCTAAGACGCCAATATGAATTGTTGCAAATGGATAACACAAAGACTATTGATGTCTATATAAATAAAGTTCTTACCTTGACAAATCAGATGAAGACCAATGGTGAAACACATTCGGAGCAGGCAAAGGTGGAGAAGATTTTGAGATCTTTAACTCCCATATTTGAACATGTTGTTGCTGCAATTAAAGAGGCCAATGACATTTCAAAAATGACAGTAAGGTTATTGTCTGGTTCTCTACGAGCGCATAGAGCAGCGGATGAATGACAATAAGATTGAAAAACCAATTGAGCAGGCTTTAGAAGCACAAGCCTCAATTGGTAGCTCCTATCATAAACATGGTAGCTATTTCAGCAAAGGTCGTGCTGGCCAGAATCATGGAGGCGCTTGGCGCGGGGAACGTGGTCACGGAGGATGAGGAGGCATTTATAATAAATCAAATGTTGAGTGTTATAATTGCCATAAACGTGACCATTATGCAAATGAGTGCAGATCAAAAGGTGATAATCATGCTTTTAATTGTCCTCAAGAAGATAGTAATCACGAACAAGATGAAGAGGATCATGAAGTATTAATGACAACCACATCAAATGAAACTCCAAACAACCAGACTTGGTATTTGGATACAGGTTGCACGAATCATATGT
>Ga0123342_1004747_pt1 | contig 20416 bp, 7 predicted proteins | sample Turbeawhitnodule_FD_89960 | JGI IMG/M metagenome (GOLD analysis project Ga0123342, IMG submission 89960) | Root nodule microbial communities of legume samples collected from Mexico - Turtle bean Mexico white nodule | ecosystem: Host-associated > Plants > Roots > Nodule | place: Mexico: Nepantla... | reverse complement strand
TTAAATGGATTTATCTCAAATCCAAATCCATATTTTTGGATTTTAAATCCAATCCATTTAATTGGATATGGATTAGATATAGATTAGATACATTTTTGGATTATCCAAATTGCATTTTGGGTTGGATCCTAGGTTGAGCAAAGTCGGCCTAAGTCCACGTTAAGCTGAGTTGTCCGGGCCAAAGTCGACCAAGTCGTTCCGGGCCAAAGTCAAGCCGAGTCCACCCTAGGCCAAGTCGAGCTGAGTGGCCGATATTGAGTCGACCCGAGTCGGTCGGGGCCAATATCGAGCCGAGTTGGCCCAGGCCAATGTCTACTCGAGTCGGTCCATGCCCATGTCAAGTTGAGTCTTTCGGGTCCGATATAGAGTCGAGCGGGCCCGAACCGATATCCAGACGACCAGGCCAAGGCTGATGTCGAGCCGAGCGGGCCCAGGCCAATGTCGAGCTGAGCAGGCCAAGGTTGATATTGAGCCGAGCGAGCCCAGGTCGATGTCGAGCCTAGCAAGCCCGGGCCGATGTTGAGCAGAGCAGGCCTGGGTCGATGTCGAGTCGTCCAGGCCCGGGCCAATGTCAAGTCGAGCAGGCTTGGGCCGATGTGAGTCGTTCGGGCCTGAGCCGATGTTGAGTCGTCCGGGCCTGAGCCGATGTCGAGCCATCTGGGCCTGAGCCGATGTTGACTCGTTCGGGCCCGGGCCGATGTTGAGTCATTCGTGCCCAGACCTATGTCTAGCCGCCCGGGCTGATGTTGAGCTTTCCGGACCCGGGCCTATGTCGAGACCAGCAGTTTGAGGCCAATGTCGAGTCGAGCGGGCCCGGGTCGATGTCTAGTCGTTCGGGCTTAGGCCGATTTTGGGTCGTCTGGGACCGGGCTGATGTCGAGTCGTTCGAGTCCGGGCCGATGTTGAGCTAAGTTGGTCCGCATCTAAGTTGAGTCGGGTTAGGCCCAGTTCGAGCCAAGTTAGTATGTGTCCATATCAAAATAGATTTAATGTATTTGAGAAAGTGGATTTAATCTAGTTAACAAAGTGGATTTAATCTAGATTTAAACCACTTTAAATGGATTTAAAAAAAATCCAAATAAATTTGATCTAGTTAAAATGGATATGGATTTTATCCAATCCATTTATTTGGATTTTGATTGGATCTAGATTGGATTTTGAAAAATCCAATCCATGACCACCCCTAGTGCCCGATGTTGTTGTTTTTCTTCTTGAATAAGGGAAGAATAAGCTTGTGGAACATCAAGAAATGGATTCATTAAAAGGAGTTGGCCACAAATAAGTTTGCATAAGAAACTGCGTTAGTTTGCATCTTTATTATCTGCTCCACAAGTGCAGATCCCATTACTATATGAGCATAAATTATCCCTTAATTTTTTTAACTGTGTAATACTTTATCTTGAGCCAAGCAAGCAATGTCTCTCTCTCAATCTGAAAAATCTATGATTGAGCTGAGGATCATTACCACTCTTGATACCATGTAAAGAAAGGAAATAAAAGGAATTTTGTCTTGTATTGTAATTAATTTAAAAGATCATAAATATATAAAAGAAGATATTTATAATTATGCTATAATGTTCCTAGAGTTATACTGTTAGGTTCTTATAGTTCTGCGATACAACCCTACAAAATCAACTATTCTAATATGCATAATTATAATATTTTATCCCTAGAATCTTGGGATGAGAGGCGACATGTTGAATGACCCGTTTCCTTTTTGAATTTGATCTCAATGATTCTTCTTGGTAATGATTTTTGAGTTTCACGTGTATTATTACTTTTTTAATTTCCTGATTGGTTTGTTATTTATTCACTTGTTTGATCTTTTATTATTGTATTTTTGTTCCATTCTGTATTTGTCTGTAAACATTTCCATTCCGTATTTTTATTGTTTCCCCTTAATGCAATGCAGGCAATGGGTAATGGCACCTTTCAAAGGAACGGACATTGAAAAAATTCTGTGGTATAGATCTTTTTTGACTTATATCGACAAGTCGTGTTTTTGGCCATGCCGGGTAAAAACAAGGCCTCTCCTTCATGTTATATTATATGTACTAAAAGTAGACCTGAAGACGCAGATCGTTGTTGCCAGTGCTTTGTTTTAGGTATGCTCTCGGCATTTGGGACGTAGCTGGGATGCCTCAGGTAGGTCCAAGCTTTCAGCAAAACTGCTTAATGATTCTCTGACTAAGGGAGTGGTGTCATTATTACTGTGTTAAATTTTGTCGACAGTAAAAGGATTAATTGAATATTAATATATTTTTGAAATATTACATTTGATTTCTATTATATGAATGAAATGTAATGATTTCTTATGAATATAAAATTGGATGTATGATTTATATAAAAGAAATTTTAATCTTAATGGTATGTTTTGAGAAAACATTATCTAATTGAAAATTATTGGATGGTGAAATATTTTGCAGAAGGTCTATCGGTGTAGTTTGAATTTTTTTTTCAATGTATAATGATACGCATGCAGAAGACTAGACTGTAAATAGAGTGATTCTCAACCATATAATCTAAATGAATAACTAACATTAAAATTAATTTAAATAATCTTAAGATCCACATGTAACTTTATAGATAAGATTAACACTTCTATTTAGGTTAAAATACTCATTTTAAAAAATTAATGCTTGTTAACAGCTTATGAATTTACAAAGATATAGTTTTGAAAATTATTTTAGTGACACGCTAAAGTATAACTTAGTGCATGTTTAGTTTGGTGTATCTATGTTTAAGATGTCAAAAAATAAAAACTATTAAAAATAATTTTATATAGATCATGAATCTACAAAAATAAAAGCCATTCAAAATAGTTTTATTTAAAATATAGATGATGACTCTATGATCAGACATTAGACCAAATAAGCTTGATTCATAAATTCATTTAAAAAAAAAAACTGAGTGAGGTATTAGTTTGAGCTGACAAAAGAATTTAATCTTACCCTTACAAGGATGACTGATTATTATGAAGAGAGGGAAAGAGCGAATGATAAGTATAATTGAGTTATCTACAGTGATTAATATTTCCAAAGTAACAACATACGATGAAATGAATGTTTGGGACACTACAACAAAGAATCCAGCTATGGGAAAAATTTCCTAGGGAAGGCCTGATAATATGAATTATGATTTTCGGTAATGTATAGAGTAGAGCGAACACAATTTAATGAATTTACAGCATTTCACCAAACCCCCACTTCGCAATATATTTTATAACATTGCGCGCTGAAATTATTTGTGATTTAGCTTTAGTTGATGCGGACAAAAGCATGCCGGAGGATGATGACAAAGTTAATGGTAGTTCCCAATGGCACTAATGGAACTTTGACTCAGAGGGCTTGCTTCCCCTAAAAGCTGAAAGAGAAAAGAATGATCTTGACGCTGGAACATGAACATGCAAAACAAAACAGAAGGAATTAATAAGGATGACTATTAGTGAAAAAGCAAAATGTACAATTCTATAGTATAAAGGAGCACTAAGATTACTGACCTCTAGTGGTTGGACCAGCACCATCTTGCATCTTGTGAGAACCCTTGCCATCACCTCTGCCTGCTGCATGGCAAAAAACTATGAATAAGACATGAGGAATTAGAAAACACAGCTTACTAATTTTCCATTACTCAAGAGTTACATAAACAACAGCATGACCAAACTTGCATAAAATTATGATAGTATTATCTTTTTGAGTTTACTTGCGCTCCCTGTTTTAAGTTCCTTGTTCCTATGGGTGGTTAGTTCACTTTGAAAAGTTTGACCAACTTGTTCTTCCATATTTCCGAACCAGAGAATTCCAGTTATTATTAAGCACCAAATAAGTAGCTAATTTACCACGTTGCAACTATGTGAGTATGTAGGCAAGAATTTCACCACAAGACAAATAAAGATGGGCATAAGGAAAGCATCTAATGTTTATGTTTGGAGAAAATATAGCATTAAGAGAAAGGTGGGAAAACATCGACAGATTCTAAAGGGGAAATGTATTAGACAAGTATACTCGTACCTAAGTTTCTTTCATATCCATCATGTACTGAATTTTTTGGTTGTCCATAGCTTTTCACATTGAGTGCGGCCTTCCTCAGTAGATTGTCAGCATTCCTTTTATTAGAATTTTTTAGTTCCTCTGCATCATCCTCTCCTTCAGAAAAAACAGATGGGCTAGACCAGCCAGTGGAACCTGTATCACCCTTGCTCTTTCGAGCAAATTTCAACAGTCTTTTCAAACCTTTGGGTGCATCTTTTTGGTATATCATGGCAGGGGGATTCTCGGCATTTCCCCACTCACAAGTGTCAGGTTCACTACTTTCTTCCAGTAGCATCTGTGACAGAGAATGACGAACACGAGGACTAGATGAACCCACAGGGACGGCATTGGCCAGAGATTCTGATTGAAATGTGTCATCCTCACATGGCTTGGGCATTAACAGATCCTCTTCTGCGTCCACCCAGGCAGAAGGTGATATGGTTGATTCTTCATCATTCCTTATACTTAAGGAAGACTCTTCTAAGTATGTTACGACATCACCATCGATAGGATTTTGGTCTAACTTCTCTGGCTCACTACATTGGGATTGGTTATTTATCTGAGGGTCTGGTTCTGTGGCGGCATTCTGATGAACAGGTGTCATTGTATCCCCATCTGAATGGTGACTGACCAAGTCAGAAGCATTGACAACCAACTCACTTTCTTGATCTTCAATAAGATCTGCACTCTCTCTCTGAGATTTCTCCATCTTAGGAGGACCTTTTTTCTTGGTAAGATCGGCAGTTCCATGCCCCATCCGAGAACCCTTGCGTAAAAATGGTTTTGATTCCAAGGGCACCACACTGCTTTTCTTGGTTCCCTTATTACTAAAGCTAGTCTTTGAAGGAACAGAGGCTTCTTCAGAAGCTGTAGGCACTTTTGCTTTGACTGCCTTGCTCTTGTTTGGGACAGCTGGCTTCCGCTTCTCATTCATACTTTTTAGGCTCTTGGAATTACTGTTGGTCTGAGTTTCTTTGTCGTTTCTCTTCTGGGGTTGAGATCTTTCCTTTTGGGGGCTTGGTTGGGGAACAGATGTAGTTGACACAGGCTTCCGACGTGTTGGGGTGGTGTTAGCAGATGAAATTCCTCCACGTGCTTTAGTTGGGGATGTACCAGCTGTTCTTGGTGAAGGTGTTGCTGACCAAGACTTACGTGTAGCAGGCATAGCTGACGTTCTAGATGATATCCTTTTCGTAGCTGAAGGCTTAGATGTTTCCTTCGGGGAATTTGCAGGTTGAGTTGAATTTCTTTGAGAATTTTGGGGCAATCTTGAAGAACTTTTTTTACTTGCACTCACACTTTTGGACATTTCAACCTTCCTCTTATCAAGTAGTTGCTGCATTTGTCGGAATTGTGCTTCTTTTTCTACTTGTTTTCCAGTCTTTGCTACTCGAAGTTTCGCATCACGTTTCTCCTTATAGTTATCATAAGAGCCTCCTCTCTGCTCAAATGAAATATTCTGGCTTCTGCTGGGCTGGGACTTCCCAAATAAAACAGGCTTGCTTTCAACCATTTTTTTAAGAATTTGATTGAACTCTTCTTGCTTTCGTTGATTCCACTCTGCTGATGCTGCTAACTTTTTTACAGTTTCATCTTTTACTGTTGGGTTGGTTTCATCTGGATTAACTTCGGTACAAGAACTTATATTTTCATGTCTTTCTGGTTTTACATCGCAATCAGTAATCTCATTACTACTGACAATTTCAGAAACAAAATCAGATACCATTTCTGCTTCTGAATTTTTTGGAATCTTGTCATACACCATATCATTAGAAGTCAGTGGAACAGGATCTTCAGGAACATGTTCAGGCTGGTCTTGCACAGAGGTTTCCCCCATACCAGCACTCCATCTTCTCAAGACAGATTTATTTGTACTAAGAGAAACATCTGCTAATGACTTCCTCTTCTGAATATCAGTAGTTTGATCACGCTGTTTGCTTTCAAAAAGACTGATGGCATCTTGTACAGTTATCCTCCTTACATCAATTTCTGACTTCTTATAGGATTGTTCAGATACTTCCCCTTCACAGTCATTTTCAGAAGCATCTCTAAACGAATTTGGCCTCTCTCTGCCAGAAAAATAATTGAGACTCTTGATAGTTAATGCAGCAGCTCTGCGGGGTCCAGCTCTTCCTATTTGGACCCTACGCATCGGGGATGCTGATCTTCTGGGTGTTGCAGATCTTACAAGAGAACGACTTCTCTCAGCAGATGTTTGATCCTCATCACTGGACTTAGAAGATTCCTCACTTTCTGTTGAACCGTGTCTCTCAACCTGGGCAGCTTTTGCTGGTGAAACACCATACTTAACTGGTGTATCAGAATGTAATGGTTTGGAACTCTGCAGGTTTTTGACAGTTTCGTTTGCATCCTCTTTTGTCACATCACATGAGTGCAAGATCGTTTCATTGCTCGGGGACCCAACATGCTGGTTCTTGTGGTTTAGTTCCATAAACTTGCATAAAGAATGCCTGAGAACAAGAACACAATGCATAGAAAATGTGCTAAACAGCTTAGCAATGTATAAAAGAAATATAAGCGCAATCTAAAACATGCAATCATGCATTTAGAGTGCATATGACAAACAATTACATAAATCTATCTGAAAACTCACCCTATGCTAGTGGCTCCAAAATGTTGAGAAAATTTTGCTAAACAGGTCAGATCTTCAGGGGAGCATGTAGCACCAGCGGCCTTGTTAAAAGTTTTGGCCAACTTGTCAATCAAAGCTGTTAGTCTTAGATCCATTGCTCGTAACAATTCATTCCTGGCAGTATATTTTCAGAAAGCTTAATAGTGGGTGCAGCCAATCTATATCTGTTAAATGTAATGCAACAGTTACAAGAACATACTTTGAAGCATCGGGTGACACAATGTTAACTTCTGGCTGTTCATATGCAATAAATTGTTAGTAGAAATATAATGGGCCATAATGAAGAACAAGATAATTGGAAAAGTTGCTTTTTTGTGAATGAATTTGCAGAATGAACCCACTCTAAAGCATTGGAGATAAAGGAATTACTTTGGAAGTTGGTGCCTCACCATAAGAGCTATGGTTACCATCTGTCAAAAGTGGGAAATAGAATTAAAATCAACAGAATTTTAGAACAATGGTACTAACGTAAGAGTCAAGATAGCCATTTATGACAAAAAATCTCAGTATCATCTAAAAGACATCAGAAACCTGACAAACACTTAGTACCAACTCTTCCATGTATTCAGCAACATTAAATGGAGAATGCTGTTTGATGTATTTAGAGAATACTAGGTGTGACCACTTAAATTTAGAGATAATTTTTTTTATCAACTTAAGGCATTTTGGTAGGACTGAAGGGGTAAAGTAGATAATAATGAGCCATCTAACGAAGTCCTCAGTTGGCTTGACCAAATGTTTGATCACTGGGAATTCCTCTTAGTTCACCCCCCCTACCCGCCTCCACAATTTGGGATAAGAGTGTTTTGTTTGTTCTCCTATTTAATAAACAACAATATTTCTTTCTAAAGCCTTTAAGCAGTGTTACCAGAGATATTTCGTCCTACGAGAGAAATTATCAAAATCAATTTGAATCATAGTTGCTAGATGATCTTAGTACCAAATGATTTACTTATCATATGCTCCCAAAAACCGGCATTCACCATCAGCACATAACAAATCAATGCTTACAACAAATATAAGAGATTGTAGGGACTACCACTATATGCAACTAGAAATTGTTAGGCATGACATCAAAAAACAGTTAATAAGGCATTCCAATGGTAATCCAGTTTTCTGTTGAAATTTTTTTTTTAGAAAAAAAAAACGTGATCATAACAGTTATCAATGGCTTGTGATTTAGTCCTTACAAAAGATACTTTCAGTTATATAATAAGAAAAAAACCAAGCATCAAGGAAAAACAGCCTTTACGTCCTTTGAACTGGAAGATCAAGATAACAGTTTACCCAGCTTCCATGATGGTATAAATATCCAAAATACCTTAGAGGACTAAAATATAGCATATGCATTATTCAATAAATTGAATTATATATAACACCTTAAACCAAGGCCTCATACACACTTGTTTTCAGCCCTGATGGATAATACTGGGATTGCAAATCTCACAGTATCAATTATTTACCCAGAAGCCAATCTCAGTAAGACCTCCTCAATTGCAATATAGAGAAAAAGAAAAGCTCCATTGTTTGGTAATAACAGTAAAGAAACCGAACCAAGCAACATAGAAGTTAGTTAAAATTACCTCTTTCCGTTTCAAGATCCTGATGGCCCTGGTTTCAGAAGACAAATAATCAGAAACTACATAAATCAAATTCCAGTACTAATTTATTGAAAGACAGAGCACCACCTTCCCATATAAAGAAACATGAAATTTCTTTGAATCCTCCAACTGAGACATCTCATCCAGGATACTACTGATGACATTTATCAAATCTGGTGAACTAACAACATGAAGGAACCTGAGGAGCAAATTAATATTAGAGCTAGTAAGGTATTCCTATAAATAAATAAATATAAAATTAAAAAAAAAATCATTCTTTGATAGAAAACCTTTTAAGTGTTGCTTTTGAAAACCATTCAGCACCATGCAGATTTTCTGGTAATTCAAGATCAAAGTTTGCATCAAATCCTTCAGCATACAAATCATTTATTGCAGGTAAATGAGGCAACAAATGTTCCAAATGTCCAGCTGCCACTTTATCAGATTGTTTCCCCTTACACACAAATGCCTCGTACCTATACCACCACCACAGTGAATTAAGTGAATCCAGTAAAAAAATGTAAAACATTTGCAGGTGATCAAATTCAATATAAACTACTCAAATGCACAACTGAATGTACTGAAGGAAGAACTGCCTATCAAAGGAAACCATGATGATCTAAATATACATGAATACAATGGTGAGTCTATGACATATTAGAACAATCCTGCTTCAAAGTTGTGAGTACATGTGTCAGATAACAACTACACTAGTATTAAGACAACTCTAAAAGCATTATATTCATTGATAAGATTTCATAACCTTTTATAGGTGGAAAATGCATTAGAAATTTAAGAAAAAAACAGTACAAAATGATGCATGATAACTATTGGTATCATAAATTATTCAGATTTTAAAAGTACATCTCTTTGAAGTGAGAAAAGATGAAAAAGAAAACTTTTGGATGATGGGGTACCGTTAGAGGTAGGACTGAAATTAGGAATTCTCGTGATATTTTATTTCATTTTCTGGTTAGGATTCAATTTGTAATTCTCCAAAGAAAGACATCAGAACCATCGCCTTTTTTATTGGATTGGAGGGCTTTGATCCTTTATTTCTGTTTTCTACTCGTCATTTTTATGTATTCAACAATAGAAATTATATATTCAACAATAGAAATACATATATAGATTAATACTATTTCCTTAAAGATCTAAAAATTTTCAAAGTTTTTAATTCATCAGTCACATTGTGCAATTAAAGTCCAACTACCGAGAAGGGTTTCTACTTTAAATTGATAAGGGTTTTTCCCCTAAGGATATAAGATAAAAACTATAACAGAGAGCAGATAGGAGGACAAGAACACCTAAAAGAAGGATAGGAAATCCTTTTAAACAACTTCAAAATAAATACTAAAATAAGTTTAGGTGAGAAGTTATTACAAAAATAAAACATCGTGTGAAGCCCAATTCTAACTCCAAAAGGCATCAAAGCGCACCTGTTTTGGTGAGGAAAAATCTGAATTGAAGCATAATCCAAAGTTGCAGTAGCATCTATCGTATCCTCCATTTCAAAAATCAGAGATGAAAACACAGGAACGCAAACCTGAAAGGAAAATATCAAGTAGACAAAATACATGCTCAAATTCACTCAGAACTTATTCAATACTCTCACAACTAAACAAATGGAACCAGTGTTAGAGAAAAAAAATCAGCAGCCATCATCATATCCACATCACACACTTCACTATATTAAATTGTAAAATTTTAAACTATCCGCAACAGAAACACTGAAAAAAAAAACGCAACAATTAAATATAATGCAGCACAAAGGTTGATAAAGACACAATGTAAATGAAAATTGCTTAAAAAATCTAATGAAACGTCTTATTTTCAAATATGGCATTCTGATTATCATGAAGCTCAACTGTTTCACATCGTCACCGAGAGCAAAAAAAAAAAACAAACAAAACGCAAATTCTCGTTTCTGAAAACGGAAAAGAATAATAAACTGCACAAAGAAACAAAAAAAGAAAAAAAAGGTTCAGAAGCATTGTAAAAAGACGCGCGGTTAAATCAAAAAGTAACATCCAGATCGAGCGAGAAAAACGAAAGAGCTAAATATACGTGCATTGGAGTCAGATCTAGCACGCCACCTACAATCTCAATGAGAAACAAAACAAAAGGATAAGATGAATCTCGGAAAACGCAAACTGCAGCGAAGCAGATACACAGGCGAATCTTGGAATCTTCAAAAATAAAGAAAGCGAGGAAGCTAAAAACCAATGGCAATAGAAGAAGAAGACTGCGGCAGAGAAACTCGTTCTGGAACACTCACCTCTCGTCTCGTCTAACTAACTTTCGAGATCTGAAAACGCGTTTTGCTGTTTATATGAGAGACAGAGAGAGATAGTTGGAGAAAGAGAAAATGGAAAAGGAAAAATGAAGTGTGAGCGAGCGAGCGAGAGTGAGTGCGAGAGTGAGTGAAGCTTAGTTGCGTTCAATTTGAATCTGCGAGATGAGCAATGAGTGATGAGCGAAGAATGTAAGAAGAAAGACAAAGTGGTGTGTGTACACTGCAGTGTGGTGTGGTCCGCGAAGGAAACAAAACTACTAATTCTTAACACGCTACTCTAAATCAAATATGCTTCTTTTCCACGCGTGCCTCTCACGCTCCCTCTACCTCTTTTCTTCTCTCGCCTTTTCCTTTTCCTTCTTCCAAAAACAATAAACTAAATTAGTGATTTCTTTTTTACTTAATTAATAGTATTGTGTTGTGGGGGTTTGGGATTATGTTGTTGCTTTGATGGACGTGTGTAATGTTTTATTAATTTTACGAGTAAGCACAACACTGAGTTTTATTTTACCTTTTAATTTAAATGCGTTATGTTTTTGAAAGGGTAGGTGGAGAAATGAGAAAAAAGGAGAATTGTGAGAAACCAAATTGAGAAGACGCGTGCGTGCGTTGGGGTTTCCAGATCCACACATAGAGACGTTTCTGGTGAAATTTGAAATTTGTATCTACTCTCATAAGATAACTTTGTCCATTGTCGGTAATTTACTCAAAATTCAACTAAATAAAACCCTCTACTTGTTTTCGTACAAATAGTCAAATAAAATTCTTTAAGATACGGATAAATAATAAATAGGGACAACATATACCAATTCCTCTATATATCCTGTCCCTCTACACGTCGTCTAAGTTGGGAAAAAAAAAGGTATGCGCCATCAAGTAGACGACAAAATACCCAAGGTTTTTTTTTCGCGTATTTTATCTTGGAGTAAACGCCTAATTGGTTAATTCACTCTTTAGAAGATCACCTAATTTAATTTAGTTTCTGTACAAGTTCCTAAATTATTCTTTCAGATTACAAACGTATACATTTTACGTTTGTTAAAGATACTTACTTTTATTATTGAATTTTTTGTATTACGTGTGCGACAGGGACATACGACAACAAGTTGTGATTTATTAATGTAGTTAATCACTTGGTTTTTTTCTTATCTCGTTTTGACAAAGTGCGAGTATATATCATTTTCAAAACCTTTCATGTTATTTTTTTTAAAATTGAGAAAAAGTAAGAGGTCGATTAAAATTATGAAATCATAACCTATTTTTCGTATGTTCATGTTTCTCATAATACAAAATATAGTAAGTGAAAGTCGGTCTAGGATCCGCTCAGATGATAAAAGACTGCATGAAGCGCAGGGACCAGATCCAAGATCTGAATCATATAAACTTTTCTTAAGAGAGAGAAATGCAGTGATTCTTACAACAAAAAAGTACATTGATTAATTTTAGCAAAAGAAAACAAAATTATACCAACTTGAATACAGGTACATATTTAATAATGATAAGTGTACAAAAAATTCCATGAGAAGTTTATAACCTGGGCAAGTAATTAATTTTACGGATCTAATTGTACTTTTACTCCAGTGATTTACAAAATAGAATACTGCTGATAATTTTCTGATATAAAAATTGAATACTGCTGTTGGTGAGAATTTCGTATGTCACTTCATATCAAGTGGTCTTCCATTTCATTCCTAACCGGCCATTCAGTGGAAGTGGAAGGCAAAGTTTGTGTGTCAGCTTTTCCTAGTAGTGTAGTAGTGTACTAGCTAGATGGTACTGGTAGCTGGCAGAAAAGAAAACATAGGAAAAAGTAGGATAGAATAGAACACTAAAGTGAATTGATTGGAGTACCAGAATCTTGAGAAGGAAAGGTTGGCAAATCGTAAAGCTACCACTCTACTGATTATTGATTGCTTTTGGACCTTTACCTCTTGTTTGGCATCGCGGCCCTTACAATCCATGTGATGTGCAAATGAATAATGAATCCACTATACGCCACAAAGGGGCAAAAGGAGAAAAAGAAAAAGTGACGAGTAGAGAATAGAGTTACCATAATTCACATGCTATATTCCATAGAAGCCGCTCCATTAATGTAAGATATAGATTACAGAAGAAGCAACATCCGGTGAGTTACCAGCACTTTCATGCATCTCTTACAACTACAGAACAAACTCGCCTAAGGCGTGAATGACAAGGATAAAAAAATTAATGATTCAAAGCCACTTATAGTTACATCCCCCGAAAGTTCTCATAGCAGATAAGAACAACCAATTTACCCACAAAGAAAATCCAACAGGAAAACAGAGGGCAGCAGTAAATTCAATAGCACATCAGTTAGACCAAACATGAACTAGCCCATGCCTATTGCCAGTATATATCTCATTACGCTCTTCATCGTAGAACAGAGCAGTAATGTCTTCCAAGGCTTCTGCAACTGTGCTCCTCATCTTGGAGCCATGTTTTCGCTTCCTTGAATTACAACAACCACTTCCTGAAGGATTACCACAGCAACTGCAATTGTTATCCACTGGAAAGCTGTTGCTTGCTCTTATTTTGGCAAGACACTTGCCAGTTAAAATGTTGCTGACGTTGATGGAACCTGCTGCATAAAAGAAACAAGCCCAGTCAGTCACTATTGTACCTTTGAAGTTAAGCAGGCCTTGGTACATTGATCACAGAGACATCGCAAACTATTTGTTCAAAACGTAATTTGCTATTGCGTGTAACTTTTTGAGATATCATGTTAAAAATGTAAAAGCATTTAACTAAATCAACCCTTAGATCTGATGACCAAGCTTCAACTATAAAAATCTCCCCCTTCGTACCCTCCATCATAAGATGGATTACAAAAGGAAATTTGCTAAGTGGACAGACAGGAAAAAGAAGTACCATTTCCTTCGGATAGTGAATCATCAGAATCAGCTTTACAATAGGATATGATAAGATCCTGGTCACTGGTTATGTATATATTGTTTGTATTGCAGTCGGGATGCCACAAGAGGTGATCCTCAAACGAAGTTACAAGCTCTCCACGGAAGTTCCACACGGCCACAGTTCGATTTCGAAACGTCAGGAATAATTGATTTTCGTATAAAAAGATAAATGCAGATGGTGTCATAAATTCACTTCTGCAAACCTCTGTCAGCTCAAAAGTCCGCACCTAAAATTATTTAAAAGTCACAGTTGGATGTAGAATGTTCACACAATGCAGGTAAAGGAGAAAATTACTTACATCAAGAATCTGGAGGTTCTCATTTTCTTGCTTGACAAGTAGCTTTTCGTTGAACTGTTCAATAAAATCTACCTTCTTATTACGATAAAGGAGATGGGTGAATGACTTCAAAACAGTACCATCTTCTATTGAAAGGATTTTAAGTGGAACATGGCTACTTGCTTTAGCAAAAATCAACAACATGATTCCCGGACTAAAATAATCATCAAACAGAACAAAAGGAGCGTTAATAAAGCAGGACCACCCAAAGAAACTATAAAATGAAGAAAATAATAATATATCTTACAAGTTTAATACATAATGTGATAGAATTTCAGAAACTTGTGCATGGTCATAGACCATTACATCTATGGAAATGTTTAGTAAAAGTGAAAGTAAATACAAGCACGTCAAGAAAAATTACCTGATCTTAATCTCTTGGACATTTTTATCAGAAATTGAGTACAGCATCGTGTAGTTTTTGAGGTCAAATACCTTGTATATACTACAGTATTGAAAATAAAGACAATTATCACCATCAGAAAAGCCTTGACATATTACATGATTATATCCCCAAGTATCAGATCAGCAAAACACTTACCTATCTTGAGCAGAGTATGTTAATACCTTCCCATTTACATCATCAAACTCTACAAAACCTGGCCACTTAAGAGACTCGGATTCGAAAAGAGCAAAGCCAGCATCTGGTTTACCCCTCCTTATGTATCTGCGAAGGACACAAAATCTTAGCAAAGATCAGAATTCAAACTTGGACATCCAACTAGAGCTAGTAACTGCTTTTCTTTGAGTTATTGGCCAACTTGAGCAGGTTTCATCTCTATCTTTCTCTTGTGATAGTGGGGAGCAGGGTTTTAAGCATTCAAAGTGGACCCTGGCTGCTGTAGCAGAGCAGTTTAGTGTACCAGCTGTAGCAGACTGAACACCAGACATTGCGAAGATTACCCGCACTATGTGTTGATTCCAAAAAGCCCTCTAAACAGAGGTTAGGGCTTTGGGAAAATACTTTTGGGAGTTTGATTTGCAAAAGGAAATCGGCATTGTGTAATAGCAGTAAAATGATAAAGAAAAAGACTTGGATTTAGAAGATCACGATTGATGATTCCTATCTAGAAAAAGGAAACTAGAGAGAAGATGGAGGAGGAAAACAGAAAGTGTTGCTGGAAAATGGAGATGGTTGATGGTTGCAGGGAACAAAATGCGTCACCAGAAACATGCTAGATTGCACACACAGGAGACTAGAAGGAAAAAATAACTTCCAAGGGTATCTTCCCCTCTGAAGGATGATGCACAACTGCAACCCCGAAAATACCCCCATTGGCAATATTAAAACAAGAACATTTTAAAGATTTCATTCAAATCTTGGGAGTTTTCTACTTCAACATCATGATTGTAATCATTATTCCACATTGGGATAGCAGCTGTGATGGCTCACCACTAAACCTAGACATTGCAGTCTCATTGTAGTAACTAGGGGGCACTTTGGCACCATAGAACCACTATTGACAACCTACCATTATATTAACTATATAAAAGATTTCAGAATAGTCTCTATCCCGCTTTAGTGTTTTGGGGGCCAACAGCTATAAGACGCTACAAAAAACAAAGAAAAATACGTACTCAATCCTTGTGCTCCTGCATTTCAAAGAACTGTAACCATCTGAAGCATATACAGAAACTGTGATAAGTGAATCGTTATTTTTGTTATAAAACAGACTTCTTATAACTTCATCGGGACTGACATTCAAAAAGCAAATCCTTTGATTGGTCTCTGCATCAAACAAGAGATACACGTCACATATACATATATCCATTTTTAAGTTGCAAAACTAATTGAAAAACGAACATATGACAGATATTAACACTACCTCTGCTGAATGCTGCGCAAACACCTGATTGTGCAAGAGCAAAAACAATATCTCGTGCTGCTACAATCTCAATAATCTTTGATCTTTTTCTCAGAAACGGTAACACCATGGTTGAAGGACCCTTTGGATCATGTGTATCATATTCCTCCTGTAAACAAAACAATCGGACATATAACACCAATAGCGGGGAAAATGGGCATGCGTAAGTAAAGTACACATCTAACTATTAAAACAGGAGGAACGGAAGACTCTTCGACATCAATGATTTAAAACCTACCACACCCGAGCATGGGGAATGACAAACAAAAACGCCACACCACTTTTCTATTCCAATTATCTCATGTTTCAAGCTAAAGTATCGAGAATGCAATCAAGCAGCAGTGTAAGACTAGTGGTCTAGTCCTTACCATCTGTTAAACCACCAAATACACACCAAAAGAGTTACTGAAAAACAAAAACAAAAACAAAACAAAAACTATGTTATCCACAGTCAACCGAGTCATTCTGTATCCAACAAACAAACCTTCAATCCACCAGTAGCTTACTGGCCTTGAAATCTTACAAATTACAGACAACAAAACAAGATTCTGCTTAATTTTTGTGCTATAAAATTATGGTACAAGCACTAAACAACACTATTACACGAATTTAAAATCGGATCCAGCAAAAAAATTTACACGCCACAGCCCTAACCAAATATTCCATTCGCAGCAGTAGGATTCAGACAGCAACTTTTAAAAAGTGAATAAAATAACAAATGTTAGGGAAATGGGACCTGTAAGCGGATATTCCGGAATCTCTCCTGAGCATCGCTCATGGTGAACGCGCGATCACGCTTGGAGCTGATTTCGCGTCTCTGAAGTTTCTTGACGCTGTTGACGAAACCATCCGCTGCACGCGGCCTCTTCTTGGCAGCAACGATCCTTCGACCGCAGCAAGGTCGTGGGCTCACAGTAATTCTCCTGCCACCTTCCATTTCCTCAGAGGGGAAGCTGCCGCATCGGCTACCTCAGCTGAATGCAACCCTAACTCTTCGCTCCCCGTAACAGGGACCACCAAAATTAGGGTTTCGTGAATCGGTGGGAAGCAACGATGGAGAGGTGTGTGTTGTATGATGAATGTCTGAGTGAAGAAGAATAGAAACGGAGTCAAGGTGTTCAACGGGCGTCGATCCCGTTTCAAAAATCCGAATTTGGATTCTCTTTTTCTCTTCACTCTCACCGCTTTCCAACGCTTATATATGTGAGAGAATTAAAATACAGAGATGTCCATTCAATGTCTTATATCTTTTTTTAATACTCATTATATCCTCTCTCATTCTCTTATATGTGTTTATTAATATTTTATTATTTTTCTATGTATCTATTAATTTCATTGTTGTATCATGAGATTTTACATGTTTGAATTTAGACATTTATGGAAGAATGTTTTCTAGTCAACGTAATATCAAGTTGTGATTTTTACTTCACAGAGAAAAAAAAATCTAAATAAAGATGGAATGAGATATCATGAAGAAAATAGTTAGTTTTACGAAAGGGTTTTGTAAGAAAACAAAGTTTATCTCAATAAAAGATGTATCTCTTGGTATAAAGAATGAGTAAGATATTTTTAAATAGTTTGAGATTTTTTGGGAGTTATGGAATTGATAATGAGATACTCATTTATTAAAGATCTTGTAATCAAACTTTTGAGAAAGATCAATGATTATAATATAATGAATGCTAGGTTGAAAATAGTGTCACATGTTGTATTGTTGTGCATATGGATGAAGTTTTATTTCTTACTAAGATTAATTATATGATTTGAGATAAAAAGTGGTGGAGATGTGTCCTTGAAACATTTCAAGATGAGTCTCAACATCTCACGAAGACTTGTTTTTTGAAAACTCTCACAAACATAAAGAGACTAGGAACTTTCAAAGAACAAGATTATTTATCTATCCACAATTTTTTTATAAAAAATAAGTGATAAAAAACAGTTTCACATGGGTAAAAAACGAATATTTCATATTTATTTATCTTGGAGAGTTTAGGTCCTAACACCTATTATCACTATTTGGAGAATAAAGTATTAAAAAAAACTAGCATGCACAAGAATACTTGCACTAGTTATTTGAAAAACATGCAAAAATGGTTGAATAACAACACTATATAATTCTTAGTTTTTTTTTTAAATTGTAAGTTTTTCCAATTAGTTTTTTTTTTAAATTGTAAGTTTTTCCAATAACTTAACATTTTATTGGTGTATTGAAACGAACTAGTATCTTAGTACATGTTGTTTCTTTTTTTTCTTTAATCTAAAACTAATCTTACAAATAATTTTTTTTTTCTTTGAAAAGTAAAATAAAAAGTTTGTGAGTGGAAAAAAAATAGAAACACAACTCAACCCACTTTTGTGTTACTTTTACACTAACACTTTGGTATTAGAGCTAAATTTGTAAAGGGGTTTATCACTATAACAAAAGTTAGATAAAAAAAATTCTAGATGTAAATAATGTATATGACTGAATGGACATTTCTTAGTGATTTTTCTATTTTTAATGGAAATTACTATAACTACTTGAAGAAATATATGTAAAGTTTATGAATAGATAAATCATTCCAAAAGAAGATATCATGATTATAAATTTAGAATCATAGTACATCGAGAAAAATAAAATATAAAAGCAAGGTACATCATCAACTTAGTGTTGAATAACAACACTACATAATCCTTAGTTTTTTGGTGAAATTGTAAGTTTTTCCAATAACATAACATATTATTGGTGTATTGAAATGAATTAGTATACAAACCTTTATTTCAATTTTTTACTCTTTCCTTCTTTAATCTAAAACTAATCTTACAAATAATTTTTTTTTCTTTGAAAAGTAAAATAAAAAGTTTGTGAGTGGAAAAAAATTTAGAAACACAACTCAACCCACTTTTGTGTTACTTTTACACTAACACTTTGGTATTAGAGCTAAATTTTTAAAGGGGTTGATCACTATAACAAGGGTTGAGTTAGGCTTAAAGTCCACTTCGTAATAAACTACTATATCTACTTGAAGAAAAAGATGAAAATATATGCTAAGTTTATCAATAAGTATGAGGTAAATCATTCTAAAAGAAAATATCATGATTATAAAGTTAGAATCATAGTACATTCGAGAAAAATAAAATATAAAAGCAAGGTACATCATCAACTATATATTTATCTAAAATTTAAATATAATAAATATTGTAAGTACAAAACTATAAAAAAAAAGTCTTAAGATGTCATTCGAAAACACTCGTGGAGAGATAATATATATGAAATGTTTAAGACGAGAAATGACTAAAACTCTTGATGAATTGTTTAGTACATTTTAAATATTACCGAAGAACTTCAAAACTTTAAAATAGAGTACTTGAGAATCCAACAACATGGAAATCTTAAATAACATAACAAAATTTTGTAAATTAAATCAGGAGTCATAATTAAAGATAGAAATACAAAAATAATGATAAATAATATACTTATTTTAAACATTATATACTCATGAAATACATTTTATAAAAAAAAAATCACTACAAAAAATCAATAAAGTAATCAAATTTAGAAACAAAAAATAATTAGTCACTATATTAACTAAATTAGATACTAATTTAGAGACGAAAAAATTATTAGTATCTAAAGTGATTTTTATTAATAAAAATTTATAAAATAGTTTATAAATTGATATCTAAATTAGCTACTTAGATTTTAGTTATTAATATTTTAAATTTTAAATTGGTCTCTAAAATACTAATAGAGACTAATTTATAATATATAGTAGTAAGTAGCTAAAACCTTGTTAACTAAGGATTAGATATCAATTTAGAAACTATTTTATAAATTTTTTATTAATAATAAAAATTAATTTATTTATTAATAGTGTTTTAGTTTATAAAATAATTTTTATTTTACTAAAATAATAACTAATTATTTTGATTTTTAAAATTATTTTTCATTTAATAATTATCTTATTATCTTGTAGTGTGCAAACTTCTTAACTATGTAAGGAAGTAAACTTAAACTAAGTAACTCTTATAAAATTTATAAAATAGCTAAGAATTATTACAAAATTTAGAAAATACTAGAATATGATATTAAAGACTCATCAAAATACATAAATAAATATGCAACTTTAACGAATCAAAAGTTTAAGAAAATGTTTTAAAAAAAGAAAAGTATACATACTAAAATAAACACAAACTATTTTACTAGAGAAATAACAAATACAGCACCTGCAGATACTTGCATATCATTTTCTTTAATTGTATTCCAGGACATAAACAGTTCAGATTATTTGTTTTATGAATTTAATCACTTAAACAATAAATTAATAATAATAAAACTTCATATTTCAACTTTCAATTGCTCTACTCTTCGTAAAATAGAGAAAATATTTAACTTTGAAATTTGGAATCCAAAAGCATGTACAGACTTTTCCCTTATTTACTTAAATAACATACTTAAACAAACCTACTCAGTGCATTGTGATTCTTATATATATATATATATATATATATATATATATATATATATATATATATATATATATATATATATATATTATAAACAATAAATATATTATTAATATATTCAAAATAAAAATATCTATATATATATAATTATATATTTTAATATGAAAAATTTTTTTTATAATATTTTATATATATATATATATATATATATATATATATATATATATATATATATATGTATATGGTTAGAGTT
>Ga0123342_1004746_pt1 | contig 20423 bp, 16 predicted proteins | sample Turbeawhitnodule_FD_89960 | JGI IMG/M metagenome (GOLD analysis project Ga0123342, IMG submission 89960) | Root nodule microbial communities of legume samples collected from Mexico - Turtle bean Mexico white nodule | ecosystem: Host-associated > Plants > Roots > Nodule | place: Mexico: Nepantla... | reverse complement strand
TTTTAATGCATTCAAAATTAAAATTATTAAAAAAATAATAATTTATTATTTATTTATTTATTTTTAAAATGGTGCTAGATAGGGAAATAAAAAATAAAAGAGTGCTAGATAGGGAAATAAAAATAAAAGGATGCTAGATAGGGAAATAAAAACAAAAGGGTGCTAGATAGAGAAATAAAAATGTAAATAGTGTTAGATAGGGAATTGAGCCTAGTTACTTTTCACACTTAAATATTAAATAAAAATTAAATGTGAGTGATGTGCTAGTATAAAAGCTACATATCACATGTACACACAAATAGATGTATTATTTAATTTGGTGTGTGAAATTTGATATTATTAAGTTTGATGGAAATATTGTAATTATTTACGATTTTTTTTATCAAGAGTAATTAATTTTAATGATATTATTTTTAAAGCACCACAAATTTCACTTTTGTATAAAAAAAATATGAAATTATTCATATAACAATTTAGATATAAAATCTTATCTGTTAAACTTTATATTAGGGATAATATGTCGTAACTAATTATTTGAATGTATAAGATAGTAGCTATTTTATACATCAATATATCGAGTTATAAGTATGATATTATATATTTTGGAGTTAGGCAACCGTGGAATAATCTTGGCTTGAAAAGATTACTTAGTCGGTTAATAAAGGATGATGAATATAAAAGTTAAAAATCTAGAAATTAAACTAAATAAATTATATGAATCCAGGAAAAAAAGGAGTTTAGCTTACTAATATTCTTTAGTTAATGTTAAAAGCCACCCTCACAATCATAAAAGTAGTACAAAAAGAAACTCTCAGCAGTTATTTATAACTAAATCTAATTAAAAAGTATAGATTTCCATAGTTTTATTATCATTTTTATTGTACCAAACTTTGAATCATATGATAAACAAAATATTTAAAAACTATTTATACCCATTATCCGTGAGACGCACTAGTAGATTAGAATAAACTATTGTTATTGATTATAGATAATAAACGTGGGAAAGGCATCTTAGAAAAAAAGTAAAAAGCAACAGCAGGAGTCATCGTCTCTTGTGATCTCCGAACACAACACAAACACAAACTAAGCTTCAGAATCTTTACTCTCTCTCTCTTCCCACGCTCTTCAAGGACTCTGTCTTGTTCGATCTCTCTCTCTTTCTCCTTCGTAACTCGTGTCTTCAACCAACCAGGTATGCACGTGCGTCTCATAAACTCGTTTTTCCTAATAATAGTTGTCGGATACGCTGGTTTTCGGTTATTCTTTTCTTTACTAGCTTCCTTCCTACCTGATCTGTCAATACAGCGTCGTTTTGGACCAGTTGCTCTCGCTTTCATGATGTACGCTGTTTTTCGTTTCTGCCTTTTCCCAGTTTTTCAAAATTCTTCAACTGTTTTTTTTTTACTCTCCACGAATTCCAATGGTTCCGATGTAGACTTTGATTGTTTAGGGTTTTTACTAGGATTTTTTAGTTCTCGTGATTTCTGGCTTTCCACTTCTAAATTGTGTGAAAATGCTTAGCCGTTCCTATGTTCACGTTTCTAAATTAGGATAATGAATATTCTGCTCTCCAGTGGCTTGATTAGGGCGTTGTATTGCGTTAACACTTATATACTGTTACAAATTTACTGTAGTCCTCTTCCTTGACCTTGAACCAGAACGTTGGTTTTGGCATTCTGATCTTTGTTCCAGGGAACCTATTTTTGTACTTTTTTGAACAGCTATTGGCAGTGTTTCACCCTTTCGCGTGTGATTCATAACATTCAGCTTCATCATTTGCTTTAGGGATGATTAGATGAAGCAACATGTGGTGACACTGGCTAGCGGTCTCGTGAGTTTCTTGTTTAAGGGATTCGTGCGTTTGATAGTTAGTGGATGTGAAGTTTCATTCTAGTTTATCTCTTCACCCCACATTTGTCTTTTCCCCTCTATTTGTAGGTTCTGATCTGACGCTTTACAATTCTTTTCACCCTGAATTTTGATTTGAAGTCACTGAGTGTGTACAAACTATTATTTTTTAAAAGGATTTGTTTTTGTCCTTTTTATGACATATGGGTTATGCAAATTCTTTTTGTTAATTTGAAATGGGGTGGGGCCGAGCTGGGTGGCAAGCTGAAATGTGTCTCTTACTTTCCATAACCCAGATTTATTCATAATTAATTATTTTTTCTGCTTTAGATTAATGTAAAATTTATTGCAGATGGCAATGCCGGAAACCATCCCTCTGACTACTCCCAGTGCTCAAGTTGTTGGTAATGCCTTTGTGGAGCAATATTATCACATTCTGCACCAATCCCCAAACTTGGTGCACAGGTTTTATCAGGATTCGAGTTTCTTGACCAGATCAGACAACAATGGTGTGATGACAACTGTGACAAGTGTTCAAGTAAGTATATAATCTACCAGGTGCATTTGTAGTTCACTTCTTTGATGATCAAACCATATATTGTTTACATCCAACGACATCTAGAATAATTATCCAAACAAATATTTTTAAAATTGTGAAAGATATAAAGAGACACAATGCAGTGAAATTGTTATTAACTCTTTGGAATATTTATGACCATTTTGAAAATAGTTTTTTTTTTTACATGAGACATATTTCATATTATGCATTTTATCTTAGCACTGTTTATAAAATAAAGATTATTGAACTGATGTTTTTTTTTTTGAATTAAAATTGTAATCGAGTTTTTGTTTTATGGAACCTAGTTTATGAATCATGAGGGTTGTTTCTTGCAGTAGTTTTTAAGAATAAGAGATGAATTTTCTGGGATTTATGTAGAATTATTATTATAATATACTTAATAAGGAGAAATAATTGGTTGTTAGGTTTGTTCTGAAATAAAACTCTGAACTTAATTATGCTTTATATGTCATCCAGAAATTTTTGCTTAAAGTTAAGATAAAGTGCCCATTTCAAACAAGATGAACTAAGCATTGGTTGGTTCAAAGGAGGGGAAGTGAAGGGAGGAATGGACACCTTTACTTGGTTTGTGAGTGGAGGGGAACAAAAACAAAATATTTTACCTTTATACTTTATTCCTTTACAATTGATAGTAAAATGATCAAACATAGGTATTCAAATAAGGATTAGTTATTCAGCACAGTTCAGAGAGTTTAGGCGTCCCCGATCTCCAAATACCCCTAATATTGGAGGGGGGCTAAAAATGGGAAGGGAAGGATTTTGATTCCCTATTTACCCTCCCTTTCACCCCTTGCCAACCAAATATATTATGCAAGAAATCTGACATGAGAAGTCACAATAGAGGTATGCTCGGAACAAAACTATAACAAGGCTAAAGAATGCTAGTCAGTCACCGATGACACTTTTTTTTTGTCACAAAATTTGTGGCCTTGAAGCACAGGTTAACTTTGGGCCGATTGATATCTGGACCTTGACACCTTAGCAATATATATACTATCGATAAAAGCAGAAATGATTATATTAAGTATGAAACTTAAACCAGAACAGTGTTCTGCATGCACAACAGTTAGTTTTATCATTATTTTATAATGTACTATGATACTAATGATGACTGTCTGCCCTTATACTAGAATGGCTAACTTAAATCATCATTTTTCTTTCTGCCTTAGTATCACAATGTTTAGGCAATATGGATACTTTACATTTGTCTATGCTAGATGATAACTATCTGCCCATCTTGTGTCGAGTCTTCTATCTGTTTCCATGATGTTTGTTTCATCTATAATTTCTCTATCTCCCTCTATCACTATTGATCGGACTACCATCCATCTAATATACACTATTAATCTGGGGCGTGTACCACTTTCTTCAAACATGCTCAAACAGCCTAAGGCAATATTCATGCTTTTTGGTATACTTAGCTAAGTACTATTGTAATGTGATAGCATGCTTATTCCCTTACTAAATACATTTGTCACATAATATGTCTAGTTTGTGTTTGTGTAATGTTTATACACCCTAGGAAGCTGCCTACTAGTGGTTTGGTTTCTGAAGAATTTCCTTGCCTAACTGTTGGATCAGGAAATCCATGAGAAGATCATTTCCCTGAAGTATGAAGATTATACAGCAGAAATAAAAACTGCAGATGCTCAGGAGTCGCATAAGGGAGGTGTGATAGTGTTAGTAACTGGATGCTTAACTGGGAAGGATAATGTGAAAAGGAAGTTCTCACAGACATTCTTTCTGGCTCCACAAGAAAAAGGATATTTTGTTTTAAATGATGTCTTTAGGTACATTGAGGTGAATGATGCACCGCAGTTAAATTCTGCCTCAGGAAATGTCATCACTGAAAATACTGAGACAGTGCATGAGCCAGAATCAGGTTTGCATGATTTTTCTCAAAACACACACCCACATGTATGTATGTATATATTCAACTGTTATTTGGTTTACTTAACCCTCCATTCATAATTTCGTCTTCTATATTTCTAGAGGAGACACATTCTCCCAAACATCTTGTGGAAGATCCTGCAACTTCAACTTTGGTAGAGGATGAAAACCATAGTAATGGCGGTGAAGTTTATCATCCTCAGGATGAGGAAGAGGGATCAGTTATTGATGAAGAGGTCGCTGAACCCCCTACTGACTTAAGTCAGAATGATATTGTTACGGTGCATGATTCAACTTCTGCTGCTCAGGATGATGCACCAAAGAGATCATATGCATTCATTGTGAGTTTGTCCTTATATTTTCTTGCCCAACGTTACCCTTCTGCTAGTTTATATTTGATTAGATTGATGATGTTCATTTACGTGAAGGTAATGAAAAGTAATGTAGCATCTGGCCATGTCTACGTTCCCAGACAAGCTGCAAGAGTGGCATCTGCTAAATCCAGTGAACAATGGCCAACTACTGCCAAATCAACCCCTGTGCCTGAGTCATTTGCTCCTATTAGTGATAGTGCACCTGGGAGTAGTGACCTCCATGAAGAAGGTATACATTGGTGCTCATTGACATGGTTGACAGTCGTTTTATTTTTCAGATCAATCAACTGTGATCTAGACATATCTTCCTCCTTGGCTTACTTGTTTCATCTAAAAATAACTCGTGAGCAGAAGAGATAAAAAAACAAATACATGAAAGAGAAGGAGGCAAAATAAATGAAGTCTATAACTCCATATATACTGTTGCATTAAATTCTAGTATGAAAATCAACTGATCTGTTTTGTATTTTTAACAGCTGAAGGTCACTCCATATATATACGGAACTTGCCGTTTAGCGCAACAGTTGAGCAACTTGAAGAGGTTTTTAAGAAATTTGGTCCTATTAAGCACGATGGTATCCAAGTTAGAAGTAGCAAGGTCTGTGGATATCACTGTCTGCATTAACTAAGCATTTTTTTTAGGCAAGCTTATGAGCTATACTATATTTTTGGTTTCTTGCAGCACGGATTCTGTTTTGGCTTTGTTGAATTTGAGGAATTGAGTTCCATGCAAAGTGCACTTGAGGTACATATTTTTTATTTTCAACTGTTAGTTTGTAGCCCTGCGCTGTTGTCTGTTTATTTTCTCACGGAAGGAGTGGATGCCATAAGATTATACATTTTAAGATCTTTTAGTTTATTGATTGTGGTACAAATTAGCATTAGTGTGTATCAATGTTGCCTGTAATTCCCAAGCTTTAGCTTGAATCGAGTATTTTCTACATCTTTTGCTCATAATATAAACATGCTTCTAAACTGGAAGGTCTTGGTAGAATATTTAGAAATCAGATTAAAGCAATATGTGAATACCGTTTAGAAATGGGATTATTTTTTCTGTGTTTAGCATATAGGTGGTCTTGTTAGATGTTTATTGAGCATGTTTGTGTTGTAGTGTTGTGAAAGACGTCAATGGATCTTATGATTTAGAAGTATTAGGGATAGCTCAAGTTACACATTAACTAGAGATGGAATCTAAGAAGAATATATCAGTAGGAGACAATCATAACCTCACCAACCAGTTTTGTTGGTCAAAATCCAAGTTATAAAATAATATCATAGTCTATACTAATTCTATTAAAAGGGTTACCTACCATATTATTTATGCATCAAGTCAAGTAAAGGGATGTATTGGAAAAAAAAAATCAAGTTCAATTTAACAAGAGATAAGGCTAAAGTGTAAGTAAGGCAACACTCACTTCACAAGCTAGTCTTGTGGGATTGAACCCAAATTATAAGGCGGTGGCAGAGCACATTTTAAATTCATTGAAAGGATCACTGACATTATTTATGCACCATGTCCAATGGTACTGAGCGTGAGGCTATATTGAGAAAATCCCTAGTCCACATTGCCTAGAGATATAGTTTATATTACTGGAGGGGATTGCCTTGCCTATAGGTTTAATGGACGACATTGGGCTCTGCAAATAAAAAAAAATCAGTATTTTTTCTTTTACCCTTTTCATTGGATACTGTCTCGTTTAATCCACTTTTCTAACTAAATCCTATATTAATTAGTCTTCTTCTCACATTATTGAATTACCATAGGTGAGAGTTTCAGTCATCTTCTCCTTACATAGTAAGCGTCATTTAAACTCTCTCACTGATAATTTTGACCCTGAACGAATCTTCTCTTCTCTGTTGTGTCTTCTCACCCACCTTAGCATTCACATCACCCCTACACTTTTCCGTGCCATTGTTGAACCTTCATTGTCAATCTTCACCACCATAGGAAAAACTAGTCTTGTATAACATGTATAACAATTTCTGTTGACATGGTTTAGAAGAATCAGAGAGTGGGGAACAAGTAAACTTAACAATCAATTTTCTCATTTCTTTGGTAAAGTGAAGCAGATAATTTGTCATAATTAGAAAATTATGTACAATGCAGTCGTTGTCGCAGTACATAAAATATAAGTTCACTTTTAATGTTGTGGGCCCTGTGAAGTTTTGGTGATAGGTCCAGATGACTTTAACCTTGTCAAAATGTGGTACGAAGCCATAGATTCCTCAAACTGTTTGAGGAAGTAGCTTGGTACTGTGCGGCGGCTGGACTGTCTGTAGTCTATTTATATAGATGAGGTCAAGTGGGGTTTGTGATGTTGTGAATTTGTATTTTTGCTGTTAAAGTATTGGGTGTATTTGCGCTTTTTATTTAATTTTTTCTGGTTTTTTTTACCGACATGATGCTGATCTAGCACCTTGCTAAATACTAATTTCAGGCTTCACCTATCACTGTTGGTGAGCGACAAGCTGTTGTTGAGGAAAAGAGAACTACTACAAGAGGTACATTGATATAGTTTCATCTATACTTTTATCTCTAGTTAAACATGATCCATATTTAGATGTTGATGGTGCTCTTTTTCTTCTTATTCTAGTAAGCGGTAGTGGGAGAGGGAGGTATCCTCCAGGAAGAGGTGGTTTCCGAAGCGACAGTTTCAGAGCACGTGGGAAATTTGGCGGTGGACGAGGTTATGGCAGAAATGAATTCAGAAACCAAGGAGAATTCTCAGGGCAACCTAGGAGTTCTCAACGGCCAAATCAAAATGGAGGTGGGCGTGGTGGTGGACGTCAAGGTGTGGGGAACCGTAATTCTACACCGTCATCTTCAGCAGCATGATCATATTGGCTAATTAAATAAGAAAAAAGACAAACAAAAACAATACAAAAGAATCTGGTGGGTTGATTATTTTTTATAGGAAAAGGAAGCCAAACACCTTTTTCTTTTCCCCTTATTTAGGCACGAGTTCAGGTTTCTGACTATCATCAGTGCAATCATTCAATGGAAGATTAGTGAGTTCATTAGTGCTTGCAGTTGCAGAGGTGTTTTGGATAGGTCATGTATTTTTTCAGTACCAATGCACTTTCTTCCTTCTTCCATTTTGCCAAGTTATTGAGCAAGATGTGTTCCTGCGATTGAGTTGTTACACGAATCTCTGTTGTGGAGGGTTTATATGTAAATTGGTACTATGTGTATTCTTTTCCTTTTTTCATAAACTTAATGAAAACTGTCTCTACGATTTTAACCTTAGTGCATCTTCTCTTCATCGGTTAAAGTGCACATTTTTGTTGCGTGATATTTGTTCGAGTGTTCTAAGACAAATTATTTTATCTGTATAGCAAATGGGTGCAATATTGAAGAAACCTACTATAGATGGCGTCGTAACTCAAACATTCAAGATATAAATCTCATGGCTGTCAGCTGCGGAATATATTCTTGGGAAACTTATTACTTAATTACATATTTTAAAGTGTTTTTTTTTTTCATGAAATGAAAGGGTTTTTTAAAAGATTTTTTGCAATACTTTCAAGCCATCCCTTAGGAATTTTTTATGATGATGAGAATAAAAGTATAACATACAAGGATAAGATAAGAATGACAGATACATACTTATGTAATCTTTAGTGCGCATCTTAATAAAAATAAGACAATGAAATGGTGATGATTGGGAAAACGATCATAATAATTATTCAGATATTAATTACAATTGTAATGGTTATGACAGAAAGTTTAAGTGTTACATAAATTAAGATAGTATCAAAATAGATAATATTACTATCTTACTATATCTAGTTTAAATGATAACTTCGTGTCTCGTCCAATGTGAAAAAGTAGAATTATACTTAAACTTATTTATTTTTCTTTTAAGATAATATGAGAATCAATCTCATCAAATATAATAACAATGAAAGTGAAGAATACAATAACAAGTGAATAAGTGCATTAGAAACCATTCAAATTTTATATTAACTAAAAAAATGCCTAACTTTTTATGTAACAAGTTTGTTTTATAAAGTAAAATTAAACTTAAATTTATTTATTTATAAAAGTGAAAATATTAATAATAATGATAAGATAGGTTGGTAGTGATAGTAAAAATAATAATAAAAATAAAAATAATAATAACAATAATGATAATAACAAAATTTATAAAATTGATAGTAATAGTGACATTATGTTAGCAGTTCATTCAGATGATGTATCATATAGTTACCTCTATAACCATTATAATAAGATCGTAATAACACTAAAACTAAGAGATGGCAAAACAGATCATTCCAATTCATTTTGCTTTGATCCGTCAAAAGTAGGACAAGATGGGGTGACCTACTAAGGTTATACAGATTGACATTGATAATCCATCTCATCATAGAGTGGTTTGGCAGGCTGAAGGGCTAGCCCATTACTTTTTATTTTATTTTTTGTATTTTTTTGGATTTATTTTGGATTTATTTACTTGGTTGTAATAATTGATATTATTTTTTGGACAATAAAAATGTAAGGTTGACTGGCTAGTCCGCTCCACCCGTAACTCGTTGGATTGACAGGTTAGACAGGCTGAACCAATATGAATAGACAGATTAATCTATTTCACTTAAATAATAATAAGTTGAGAGATTGATTCGTCAAGCTTGATCTATCTTATCATTTTTAGTAAAACTAGTAGTAATAATAACAATGACAAATTATAATAATAATAATTATTATTGAGAAATATAATTAATAATATAAATGTAAGAATGATGATTATATTAATATAGTAATTATTTTATAACAATAATAATTCAGACTACTTATATAATAGGAACTCCTATAATAACAATAATGATGATACATTAAAAGTGGTGATCCTCTCATAGGTAAACATCTATTTTATATAGCTATTTTCTAATTCAACTCTCCCAAAAAAAAACTTGAAATATCTTTTACCCAAAAAAATATAAAAAAATAAAGAAATTATATTTTATCATAATCTAAATAATTGATTAATAAAATATGAAATATGCTATTTGAGTAATAAACGAGATCTTCAACATACTATATAGTATAATATTATAACATCAACTTTAGATACGAGTCAATATGAGATATTTAAATATCCTAATTCATAGTGAAAATTTATTTATCATAAAAAAAAATTATTAATTATTCATTTCAATAGTCTTCTTAAGTATTTAAGAGATATAAAATTTAGATTAAGAACAAAAAGATATTTAATCCAAAATTAATTAAAGACTTTTAATGTAAGTGAAATGTCATTAAGTTGTAATTTTAAAGAACAAGATTAAAATGTATTTTTATAACTAATTTGATACTAAATAAAAAATTTAGAGATTAATTTATATTTTTCATACAAGTCAAAATTGTTTTTTAAAGATTGAATTGACATTATACCACACATTAGAGAAATTGTTCCATGCTTATGATATCTTATGTCCTTCCAAATCAAACAACCAACATTCGATTTTGAATTAAAACACTTTATAAATTTTAAACTAATTTTAAATCATCTATAATTTAAGAACAATGAATGTACATTTTTATCCTCTCTTGCAAGTTATTCATTTAGTGCTTCACCATTGGCACAAATATTTTAAAACTTCATAAAATTTCTAGAACATTTCGCATACAAATGTTTTAAAATATCATTTCCCAATACAAATGTTTTAAAAAGGTATTAAATTTAAGAATTATTTGTTTAAAACAAGTTGACGTGACATAATAAATATCTTAAATTAAAATAAATATTATATAAGATCTTAAGATAAAATAAATAAATATATTCATATTTATAACATTATTTTCTATATTTTAATAATTTTTGAAGTTACAAAATATTTAATGCAAATAAAAAATTATAAAACTTCAGTGCTAATGTAAATTTCATAAAAATAAAATCACATAATAAAATAAAATAAGATGTTATATGAATTTATAAATTCCTTGTAATAAATTAAGTATAAATATTTATATTTTCCCCAGGAAAGAAAGTATAGAAAATAGAAAATAAAAAACAAAAGAAGATAAAAAAAGATAAAAGACTTCAGAGCGCAAAACGCAAAACCCAGAACCCTAACGCTTGACCCTAATACCAATCTCTCATTTGTGGTGCTTTGCTTTCGCCTTTCCTTTCACATCAATGGCCGACTCTGTAGTTTCGATCCAGTACCTCAAAGATTTCTTCAATTCTCAAATCTACGACGATGAGAAATGGGCCTTCAATGTGGTAATATCTCTAACCATTCTTGTATTCGTTTCGCACCCGTTTCTTTCATTCTTTTTTTCCTTCCGTTCCTATTTATTTTGAAATTTTACAGTTTTAATCCATGAAATGAAACCCTTTTTGATCTTGAGCTATTCTGTGTGTTTTGTGCTAAGGTGCTAAGGAAGAAACTTTATTTTATATTTATTGTGATATGAGTGCCTTTAACTTGCAAAATGAATGGGTTTTCATCACCCCCGTCGCCCATTTTACTCATCGTTGCTACATAACAACTCTGTGACGAACCCGTGATTTTATACCTTGTGGTGTCGAATCCGTTGTCACTGTCAATTGGTGTGAATGCTTATATGGAGGTGGTTCAATTCTTGATTGAACTCGAAGATCCCTTGCGAATTTATTGGTTCTTGTGGGTTATGAGACAACTGTTGATTGCATTTGCATCTGTTCCAATTACATACCTGAATTTTTCAAGTCGTTGTGTTGATGATCCTGTGGCTTTTGGATATTTATTCCTGTGGTAGCTATTACCGTTGTTTGTTATATTATATTACTTTCAAGTTTTGAAAATGCTGGTTCTCTTCTCATTGCCTGCACCTTAATGACAATGGCATTGCCTTTACCCTTTGATCGTTTGAGAGAGAAAATGAAGGGAGAAAGAGCATTTTGAAATTTGAACTGAAGAGAAAACGAAAGAAAGAAGAATTTGAACTTTTGTTTCTAACAGTCAACTTTTATCCTTTTTTTCCTTTCTATATTTACTCTTAAACTAAACATAAGAAAATACATCATTGTCCGGTTTTCCCCTCCTTTCTATTTCTTTTTCCTCTCACCCAAAGAGAGCATTGGTTTCGTAGTAATTTAGGCGCACTCTGCTGTGAAACATTATGATCAGTTTTGCCAAGAAGCTCTTAAGCATGATGCACGATCTGTGATTATTGTAGAAAATATAGTATGGGCAGTTGAACCCCATAAATTTATTATCCTGGGAGTAATGGATAGCTACTGTAACTTTTCACCTGGACTAAGCAACCACCGAACTTTCTGATTAATTAGGATACTCATGAACTTGGTTTTAGAGGAAATGCTGGTTGTAGAACATGAAAAAGATTGTTGCACTGGCTATTAAGTGACTAGTGCCGTTTAGTTTTTACTTAATTATAGAGGTATTTCTTCATGTTTATATCTTGAAGCTTGATTTAGTTTAGAACGAATGTTGATTCTCTTGTTTATTTGGCATGTAGAAAATGCTGCGTGCTGCGGGACTTTTTGCAGGATCAATAGTACTCATGCGAAATTATGGTGACCTTATGGCAATCTGAAAGTAGAACAAGTGACAAGTTCTCTGCCATGAGTTTCTATTATCTACTTAAACAGTATTGTAATGTCTAGCTTTTTTGTTTTTGCTTTATTTTTCAGTAATTTGAACATGAAGTGAGCTTCATTGGCATGAAGCTTTTGATGAGCGATGACAATGTTTTTCCAATTGGTTATGTTATAGTACATTCACATTTCCTTTGGCAAAATATGTTTTGGATATGAAATAACTATTTTGTATGTTCTTAGATTTAACTCTTTGGTGTATAAAATACTATAGTATATAGTAAGAATCAAGAATTATTATATATATTTGCAGCGGGCTGGAATAGTTCGGTCAAATCTTATCTGTACAAGAAAAAACTCTTATATTTAGTAGGAAGTTGTTGTTATGATTGTTGCTTCTGCAAATCAAAGCTGTTATCTTGGCATGAAAATCCTTGCTACATAGGTGAATGAAGGTAAAAGTTTTAAAGTAGTGTTTCCATCTTAAATTTGTTAGTTGAATTTGTGGAATTGTTTTTTCTTATATAAAGTGCCTTTGGTAAGGTGCATTGGCCTAAATTATAAGTAGTTGATCCACACAAAAGTGGTTGATAAGTTTTATTTCAGGAGCTTTTAGTTTATTTACTATTTCTTATATTTTAGCATATCTTTCTATTACTCTTAATTTCTTTGATCTATTATTACATATTTTAATTTTGTAGATATATTAAACTATTTTAGTATTTGTTGGTTGCTTTTTAATTTGGCATGTAGTGTAAATTGAAATAAGTTTAACATTATAAATTGAAGAAAGTAATATTTCATTATATAATGTTATTTAAAAATTACATAATGAAAATGTTAAAGAACAATTTTAAAAATTTATTTTTTGAAAACAAATAAAAATTAAATTTGATTACTAGATCAACTCATTTAAATAAAAAGATTTGTTTATATGAAAAAGCTTATACAATTATTAAAAGAAAGAAAAATTACTAAAAAAATAATTATTTATAAAAGTTAAAATTAAAACTATATAATAATATATTTGTCTGAAGGGTATAATAAAGTTTATGTAGTTATATTTTTTGATCAATTAATTTGGTCTAATCTTTCTAATCAATAGTTAATAAGTTAGACTATTAAAGGTTTTGCATATGTTTGTTTTGAAACAAGTTACAATAAAATACGAAAGGTATCTATTTAAGAATTGTCTATCCTTATCCATATTATCCAATAGAAATTAACTTTTTTTTCACTCTTAATTATTAAAAATATTGTTAGTATGATTTTTAAAATGATTTTTTCATTTGAAATGCTAGTGAGACTTGTGTAGTTGCGTATTTGTAAAGCTTTGCTTTATTCTTGGTTTAGAAGGCTATTCAACATCAATCCAACAAATTTTCTCAACCATCTTCAATTGCCCTCATTGTTAGATAAATCTAAAACAAAATTGAAAAAATGTCACACTACTAAAACAAGTCTCTCTCACTTTTGTATTTGTATGGAAATAATGTTAAAAAACTAATTAAAAAAATCGTAGTTTGAAAGGAATTTATGAAAATGGGTGAAGAAGCGCCAAACTGATTTCAATATGTTCTTGAAGATTTGGAATCCTTTTTATACGTGTCGCTTTTAATTTTTGGGTTTTGAGTTCTCTACTTCTTTTTCACTTCTTGTTCTTTTAGTCATTGATATAAAAACTTATGATTATATTTCAACGTTTAAGTTAAAGTTAATTTTTGATTTAAGTATGGTAATTTTTAGTGTAAGTAAAATATGTTAGTTTAAGATTGTGATTACTTTTAGCTTTAACGTATTCTTTTATTTATAATAGTTGTGTTGGGTCTTTGATTGTACGAATGATTAGGTCGGATATAATGAGATCTAATTATCCTTTAATCATAATTTGTGAGTATTTATTATGAATTACTTGCTAATAACGTCATTAATCTTGTATGTTGTTTGGAAATATCAAAATTTTGGATAATTCTCATTGCTCGAGTATTTGGTAGTACATTGATACTACCGTACATTAAGACCTTATCATGTTGATACTCGAATAAGAATATAAAAAAATATCTACAAATTTATTATTTTAAGATTTTTGACTTAAAAGTAATATTTTATATAGTTAACTCATTATTTACGTAGACAAAATCTTTGATTATCATAACAGATAAAAAAAAAAAAAAGCAACGCTGCAATTATTGTCAATAAGCTGAAATTAAAAAACGTTGTGTGAATTAAAATAAATACGTTTTGTTTATCCTTCGTTGTATGATTGATTGAAATTTTGAACTAAAATTTACACAAATAGTAAGATGATAAAAGAATAGTCTTAAAACCCAACAAATCACATTTAAAATATACACCAATTTTGTACTCGCTCGATCAAGAATTGTAGGCTTTCCTTCACTTTTATTTCCTTTTCTTTTACTTTTTTATGGATAAAATATGCTCTTTCCTTATAATATTATTGAATTTTATTTTAGTTTATGTGTTTTTTATTTTATTTTCATTCATGTAATTTTAAAATTATTATTTCTAGTTATTTATATCACTCTCTTTTTATAAAAATAATGATGTCATGTAAGCTAAAAAAGTAGCATATTTACAAGAGTTAAATAAAAAAAAAGTTATATAAAATTAAAATAAAAGATAAAGTATTTATAGAAAAAAAAACACTTATTATCCCATTTCATAAAGTTTCAAGTCTTAATCTTTGATTTTTTTTTATAAATAAGTTCAAAACAATTAATTATTTACTTCAATTAAAATTATTTTTATTTAAATGTTTAAACTCTCTAAACTTTTTTCCTAAGATTATCCATCTTTTCTTACAAAATATATAAATATAAATAATAAATCAATCAAAATTTTAACCAAAACAAGTCATTATTTCTCTTAGTATGGATCATATCACTCTTTTTTTTTTTTTTAAGTTGGGGAAAAATTATGCACCAAGCTATCCAAATCACTCGAGGATGAGAAATATACGATGATAATATGAAAAATAGAGAAGTTGATTATATAAGTTCAAATTTTGAAAGTTCTATCAGCTTCTTACAAATATTGAAGTTGCTTTTCTTGCGAGACGAGCTACTCCAGATAAAGAAAACTAATTATTCATATTATTTATTTTCTTAAAATTCAAATGTTTAAGAAATATGTTGAATGTTTGGATTTTAGGTTGACAATTCTTTAAGTTTGAAATAGTAGATCTATTTGTGATATAATTACATATATGCATGCATGTTTACTTTTGAAATGAGGTATTATTTTGGATTATAAAATTATGTGGGGACAATTAGATTTGAGTAATTGGAGAATTGCTTCTGGTGTGATGAACAACTATTTTTCCTATATTACTCGCTTGAGCGTTAAGTTATTATTTGAGCAATGTTTAAGTGGTGGTAATCATTACTAACATCAATCACTATTGATCAAGTACTACCATGATCATTTAAGTGACAATGTCTCTCGCTCAAATGCTATCATGATCGTTTAATTTATTTTGTTCCTTGTTCAAGCTATAATTTTATATTTAACCAAGAAAAATGTCAAAATAATGATCATTTATTTAGAGCTCTCATTGCTCAAAATATGAAAAGTTAGAGTTTCAAGGATGTTTTGGTACATGGTGACAATAAGTCACGTGTGACTGTTGAACTTTGAGAGAGTCAATCTTGACTCTCTCTCTCTCTAGGAGTTTTGGTCATTTAAATGACGACTTCATGCTTAAGTGAGAGAAACATTATATCGATCATCTCTCTTATATCCTAGTATTGCACAAGTGACATAAGTTTATTTAAGTTATATAAATTTTGTTCAAATTATGAATAGACAATTTAGTGATAAGTTTTCACATATATAATGTCACTTAAGAAAAGTAATAGGTATATCTCTAATTTTTTTTATGTACAAAGAAAGTATATAAATGATACCATGTAAAATTAATGACATATCATATTCAAAGATTACAAAAAAAAAATTATATAAAAAAATATTTCAAATATTATTATTCACTCATATATCATAACATTAGTTATAAGTTATACATAGGATTCAATTATAAATTACTTACTCAGGTATAATAAGGGATTTATTTTAACTAAAGTAGAGATACAAATAATACTAATTAAATATAAGGATAATATCATTTTAAATTTATTTTATTTTATTTAAGTTGTGTAGAAACCTACCAAGAAAGTTTTTATGAAAAAAATAAATGAATGACATGTGCATTTACCAAAACTTTGAAAAGAAAATGGTACTCTCTAATAGTGGTCTTGTTCAACACCACGTTTATCATTTCATCCCCACGCAGGAAAGTTGGAATAATTCTTTCCCACTTCTCACCTTTTTTCTAACCACAATCTTATCCTTACGAGATAAACAACATAATATTGTTTTTAACGGCTAGTGTATTTTTTTTTTAAATTACGAAGTTCAACTTAGGAATAAAAAAAGGGTAATTGTATAATTAAAAAAGTGCTAAACGCACTTTGTTTTAAAAAAATATAATCATTAATTAAAACCAAGACTTATAGTAGAATTTGACTGTCCAATTTATAAATAATAATCAAGTTTATTTGTGTGAATAAAATTTGAAGAGTGCATTTATGTGTAAATTTTAAAAAATAGGTTTATTAAGAAAAAATATCGTAAATATACGTTTATATTAATTTGAAAAATGAAACATAATTAAAAACGTGGGTCTAGACTTAAATTTTGCATTGACTCTTGATTATTCTTAACAAGAAACAAGTTGGGATTTTTCCACACTCACAAGTTCGTGCTTCTTAATTTAACTTGACCTTCATACCCCTACCATGTTTTGAGAATTACATGGGAACCCCGTACGAGGCTGAAGTACAAGTGTCGTATTGTAAGCAATGACAGTGACAGTGACAGAGGATTTGGATTCAGAAGCAGCTTGTGTGACAAGATACGTGAACCTTTATCTCCATTGATTAACACGTGGAAAATTTGAAAAGCATTCTCACCCTTTAAGCAGCTTAAAAACATTGCATGAACTCACACACTTTTCACTTCTCACCTCAGGTCCACACTTCTTTATGCCAAACCAAACTGTGTAAGCTTTCCTTAGCTGGCTTCCTTGTTTTTGTTCAATCTTCCTCAAATTAGCATCTACCCAAGTGAACATAATTTTGTGTTTTTAAGTTACATTTTCAAATTCAGCTACTTCTTACTTTAACTTTTATGATCATATTAAAGTATACATCAGTAATTGTTACTGTATTATTAGTAATTGTTGCTGTATTTATTGAATCGGTTATTACAGTTTCATATTGAATTGTTGGATGAAGGTACAATCAATTGGGTTGGACTGAATACAACATGTTTAGTGAGAGAGTTTAATCATTGTGTTTTTTATAATTTTTATTTAAAAAATCATTGTATTTGTCATTGGTGTGCAACAGAAATGAAAATCTAATAGTTGTCCGTGTAGACTTGGATTGCATTGGCGACCGAAACACGTTACATTATATGTTGTTTATTTTGTTTATTTATTTTGATTCGTGATTATTTGTATCGATTTGGGTGCGTTTTTTACGATCATGAATCTCACATTTAATGCTATAAATCAAACAGTGTGTGTTGTTTCCTTTTGCTGTGTCTACGTCACTTGGTGAGTACACTGCTGACATTGTGTAATCCGTGAGCCACCCTCATCCTCGTGTTTTTAACTCTTTTGTTCCCACAGTACCCACTTGTTTTTGTGAATGTGACATTCAGTCCCTAAAATTAAATTCAGAGCTTGCGTTTAGATTTTGACTTTCCTGTTTATATTTCATTTGCATTATTATCTTTTGTGTCACATGTAGTATATAATCCTGGCGACACTTTTCCCAGTGTGGAGGAAGTGGATACCCTTTCATTCCTCCAAATTTTATGGCTTAAACTTGTTTCCTTTTTCATTCAGAGGGAACAAGTCTTCTTCAAAGGAGTTGTTCTGTTCTATGACTCCACCTTTTTCTTGGATTTCAATGGAGGTGACAATAAACCAGAAAAAAAAAATATATAAAGCTGATTAAATTGATTTATTCATTCACACTAGAAAGTCACTGTGTTTTTTTTCTTTAGCAGGGATTTTATTCTGAGAAATCATACACTAACTCTGAGCAGATAGACCTTACTCTCAAGCTTTCTCCCTGCGGTCAAAGTGTAGAAGAAAAGATGGTTCTAACAAGTTCACCATCAACAATAATTGGGGAGAAAGCCCAGATCAGAATAATGGAAAATGGGGTTCAAGAGAATCCCTTTGTTCTGTGTCTAGCAGAGGGTGAGAAGGGTCTGGTGAGGTTTGGGGACTTGCAGACCATGAGAAGAGTGAGGACTGGAAAGAGATTATTGATGAAGAAGATGCAGATGGCTGCGGCTGCAGAGGCAGAGAAGTCTTCTCCGGTGTCTCTTGCTGGTGCTCAGCCACTACCTCCCTCAATTGATGATAATTTCAAGATGTTTGCACATCCTTCTTGGGATCCATGGCTTGAAGGTAACCTTTTTTTTCTCTTTGGTTTGTTGACCATGTCATGAGTATGCACTTTTTTAACATAATTCATGTATTTTGTGAGTGTTATTTAACACTGAGATATAGTTGAAATTTTTTTTACCATGATTGCTTATTTACAATCTGATAGACCTCCTATTACACAGTTTTATGAGTACAGATAGGAATAAAGGAGGTGGTGTATCCCACGTGGGTGAGAAGGATAATAAGTAGGGGAATTATGAGAAACAAAACATGCAGTGACAGGAAAACAACAGAATCAATGATGTGTAATTATTGTATTTTCTGACTAATATGTGTCAATCTTCACTGTAAAATAGATCTCATTCTTGTAAATTGAAAAAATATGATCAATTTTCACTGCTTAATAGACCGTACAATAATTTCTGGTACTCGAGATAGTGTGATAATTGAGACAAGAGGAAGCATTTGACTTTGAACTGGGACTGAGTAATGTTCTTCTGCATGACAAATCAAGTCCATTAATTTTTCCATTATATGGAAGCAAAATATTATGATACTGAAATTAACACTCATTACCATAATCTAAATTATTTTTATCTAGATCAGCAATATGGCTAACATTTCCAAATTCCACAAATTTTCCGTCCTAAATTTGTCTCAGTTATGTTCCCATTTAGCTTAAAATATTCTTAGTTTTGGAATCAGGGGTGGTTGTTCTGCACATGACTTCCCATAGTGTTATCCACAGGTAATTTTTCCACCAAAACGGAAATGTTTTTATAAACTTTCATAATGAAACAAGAATTTCTCATGTTCACAACTGTTTTATGCATAGAAAACCAGTTTATGGGAAACATTTTGTTAAAGCTTTTTTCTCTAGACAACATAACAAGTGAAAAACTAGTGACTTGATAACTATATATGCATAAATTACTTGTATTTGGAATTTTACCAGAAGTTTCTCACAGAACATTATAATAACTTGTCTTTATTACTTATAAACACTTTTTTGTCTTCTTATCTGAAGGAGGAGTTAGTTCCAATTTCCAAACATCACCAAAGCTGGAAAATGATCCAATGCTTTCTCCAAAAGCAATGCAGGAAATGATACTGTGGCCATCTGAGATTATGATTGAGAAGCCAGCCAAAAAGCATAAACATGTGATCTCCTATGAGGATAGTGAGGCAATGGACATTGTGAGAAAAATGCCTTGCATGATTACTACTGGAGATGACACAACTGGGAAGAGAATAGAAGGGCTTCTGTACAAGTATAAGAGAGGCCAAGTTTGTATTTATGCCTCTGCCATGGCAGCTTTGTCTCCCCCACAGAATTTGTGATGCATGCTGGTGGCAAGGAAGTGGCAGATCCCATGAAACACATTACTGGTTGTTCTGATTCATTGTATATCAATGGAGATGATCCCTTTTAGAATGTGTAGAAGCAGCTAACACCCCTTTTAAAATGTGTAGAAGAAGTTAAGAATCCTTAGTTTTCTATAATTATCTTATCCATGGTTCTTAGTATGACTGTGTAAAGGGGAAGTTTTCATCAAAGACAAAGATGGTTTTCCCCATTTGCTAACTATTACCGGACAAAATCATTATTAGACTTAATTAGACTTAATTACAGGAATATAATTACTATTAATGAGTCTATAATTAGACTTAATTATAGGAATATAATCACTATTAATGGGTCTATAATT
>Ga0123342_1004745_pt1 | contig 20425 bp, 9 predicted proteins | sample Turbeawhitnodule_FD_89960 | JGI IMG/M metagenome (GOLD analysis project Ga0123342, IMG submission 89960) | Root nodule microbial communities of legume samples collected from Mexico - Turtle bean Mexico white nodule | ecosystem: Host-associated > Plants > Roots > Nodule | place: Mexico: Nepantla... | reverse complement strand
GTCTTTATTTCCTTCCTTAAGTAGATTGTAAAACAGTCTATAAATAGAGACTGTAATCACATTTGTAAGACACATCAGAAATACATTCCTTCTTCTATTTCTTTCTATTCCTTTCAACTATATGTATGAGATTACATCCACAATTCAATAAACTCTTTATATTACAACCAAGTATCCAAGATCCAAGAGAAACATGAAGTGTTGATTGAGTGAAAAGGTGCAACAACTCACTAACCATATCATTGGTTGAAACAAAAAAGAGTCGATAGTATTTGATTCAGTTTTCAGTAATGGAAAGTTATCCACCAGGTGATGAAGCTTATCGAGATAGGTCTACGAGCCCATATTCTCTAGATTTGTGGACATCGTAGAAGTAACCAAATTATAAAGATGATGGACATCATTGGAAGAGATTTTCTTGCCCTTGATAAAAAATACTTCAAAGCATGGTAGAAAAACATGATATTAAAATTAAAGGCTAGCCGATATAAAAAACTAAAGAACAGTACATTAAGATGTGTTAACTTGTTGCGAACAAACTCAATCCTTGGTGGCAATATATGAAACACGGGTGATCTAGTGATCCACAAGCTTTGATTGTGGAACCACACAAAGACAAGAACTTCCCAACTATGACTAGAGAACCCATACCGACTAGTCATACTGACAAATTATTGCATATAAGAATATAGTCCTCACCTTAGAAGTCAGTATCGTATGATTTAGTTAGGCTTATCATGTCAACAACCATCCCACCACTTGTAAAATATAGATTTATGAGGCATGTTTTTAAAGTGTCCTATTCAGTGGTCATTGTTGTTGCTGAAAAATAGGTGACATGTTTTCAGAAAATAATTATAGTGGAAAATTTTCATGAAATAATTAAAGTGAAAAAGAAAACAAAATTAAGGTGGGTGGCACTAAATAAAGATAATTTAAAGAAAAAAACTCTCAACAGAATGCAGTGACAAGGGTAGTGTCAACAGCAATGCCGACAGCTGCAATAGTGGTGTTAGTGGCAATGGCAACGTCAACTATGAGCAGCAGCATTAGTGGGTGTGATTCCACAACAATGAAGGAGGTTGTTGTAATCTGGGTACGGAGCTAGGTCAATGTCATAATGTTTGCATTAAGTGAGGTTGTATGGCCCAACCCCTTTTGTTAAAAGGAAAACAAACGTTTGGGTTGTCTCTTAGTGAAGAAATGAGGGATCATTCATTAAGGTTGTCTTAGTAAGTACGTTTATGCCTAACTCAACCTCACAAAACTGACTTGTAAAGTAAGGTTTACTTGCCACTAATATATTATGATTTGGTCTTATTCCTAGTCAATGTGCAATCTACATCTCATGGGTGTCACAATGCACCTACTGTTTGTCCTTCATTTTTTATTGGTTGCTACATCATCTCTCCGCAACTTTCACCATCTTCGTTCTATGACAACATTCTATGACACAAAGCACCGCCATAGTGGATTTTTCGATAACACTGGGTCTAATAATGGTCTGATAATGGGTGACACAATAGGTCTTACAAACATTGTTAGGATAGGCTCTAATACTATCTTACAAAATGGAGTTAAAGTCTAATTCAATCTTACAAAATTAGCTTACAATATGAGGTTTACATACATTTGTATATTATAATTTGGTCATATCTATAGTCGATGTAGAATCTCCAATAAAAGATCACTTTTTGGATTTTGATTTCCAATAAAGAAATGTATCATTGTAATACTGGTGACAATGATAAAAAAGAGTTGAATTTAGAAGATGATGAAGGATGATTGATGATTCACGTTTAGGAATCTTGTGTTTGCATTTAGTTGAATGTTTTGTTTGAGACATGTAAGACATTTTATTGTTAATGAATGTCAAAATAGCATTTATCCCACTATAACATTTTTGGGATCAACAACTATCAAGGATTTAAAACATTATTAAGAGATTGTTAATAATTGGTCTTGAATATTGCATTGTCATCAAAATTCTACTAAGGCAGAACTATGATGGAAACTAGTGGTGTATTTTTTTATAATATTTATGTGTATGTATTGTATTTTTATATATGTATATGTACATATTGTTTTTTTTTTTGTCCATGATGATTCCTCCATAAACCGTTATGGCTTTCGATATATTTTTATAAAGGATTTGGTCACTGATATGTTCCATTACTGATATAAAAAACAGTGGAATATTGTCTTCTGTTAAAATGTAATGTTATTTTACTATTTTTTTTGTTTGTATGCACCAACTTTAGGGTAAGGATTTAAGGTAAATGCCTCGCCTTATTTTGTAACTCCTATTTATACATCAATAAAAAGCACCACAGTGTAGGTTGAATACATTGTTTCTCCTTCATCTTATTAATTGAAGTTTCAAATAAAAGATGTCTTCAAATGTGTATTTTATTGCTCTTGAATTTCCGAATCCCACTGCCCTAATATTTAGTTAAAGCCTCAAAAGGTATGAATACTGAACGTGAAATCCAATACCTAAGAAGTCATGCTTTCAGTTCTTTTTTGGGCCCCTAGAATAAGCTAATACAAACAAATCAATTGCTTTGTACAAGTATTTAAGGTGGCTGGAATTTTAAGATGGGCAAGTGAGTAGAAAGACGAGATTATTTCTACGAAAACTATTTGCAATTTGCAATTTGAAAACAAGAAAATAAATTCAATATATGGGCACAATATACAAGAAACATATAACAGATTAAAAAAATATTTATATGTATAGTCAGATGAGAACTTTGTAATCAAATGCAATATTTGATTCCTCATACTAACCTTCAATTGACAAAATTCGCTACATTGAGCAGTGTCACCCAAGGATGTCACATAATGACCATCATCCAAATGCTCCATCTAATCAAAGACGCAACTTATTTCATGAACAATTCAAACAGCTAATATATTTTCCAAAAATATCAACGGTGCTCTAGTAGAATAAATTAAACAAGCAAGACAATTTATTAAATTTAAGTACTTGAATGATCTTCTGGAATATATATGACGTGATCTCTTCAACTCGAGTTTCAAAATTGGAAACATATTGTGTAATGCATCCCAGAGATTGCAAAATAGTAGGGACATTCCGCTCACTATATAAAGAATCAATTAGCTCCTGGGCACATACAGAAAAACAGAAAGGGATAATGTTAATTGTCAGTGTTAAGAAGCAAATCACCTACTAGTAACAAATAGCTTTAAGTTATAACTGTCAATAGACAGATTGAAGTATGCTCATGGAGCAATTTGAGCTTTCACAAATCAACCAACATGCAAATACGGCTGTATGGTAACAGGTATAGCTTCAATTCACTAGTAGCCACTAGGGGTGGCAATACTGGCTGGGCCACCCCGTATTGTCCTGCAAAATGTGGACCGGGTTGGCCCACCCCTCATAAGGCATGGCCCCCGGTCTTGCGGGTCAGCCCACATAAGAAAATTAAAATTCTATTAGAAATGATAAATATTAATGCACTTGTAATATATATAGAAAAAACAAGCGTTATCTTGTCTGCAAATTGCATGGTGGTAGTGTTGGTGTGACAATAATCAATTTGCATCGCTAGGGACCACATTTTACCTCTTTTAATTTGTTTTCATTTTAATAATTTCTCCAATGACTTTACATTCCCCTAATATTCCTACCACACTACGAACTAAAAAGGTATTTAGGGTGGCAGAAATAGTAGGAGTCAAGAGAGCATGTGGGGGGACTGGGACATGACATTAATAAGAACAAAAGTTGGAGGAGGCAATTTTGTATTAGGGTGTTTCTTCTTGCATCCCATCAAATTTCTCCCTACACCTCATCAATTTAGGAATTTAATTTCCATAACATAAAAATTAATTTCGAAAATGGAAATTTAGAAGAGAAATAGAAAATATTCTAGAATAAACTTTCTGGAACAGCTACTTTACCTTCCATAACTCAATTTCTAGAATTGATGGGGTGCAGGAAGAAATTTGATGGGATGCAGGAAGAAGCACCCTTTTTATTATTATGCAGGTTGGCTCGTCTTGCCCCATACCTGGCCCACAAGGATTGCAGGTTATGCAGGGCAAGCCTAAGCAGGTCAATGGGCCAAAATAGTGGGTTGGCCCTTTGTTTCCCAAAGCGGGGGCTGGCCTGCTGGACCTGTCCCGCATTGCCACCCTTAGTAGCCACTAGCCATAAGAAGGAAACAAAGTGTTTACTCAACTCTCAACCTTTTACAACAATCAAATAAACTTGAAGCATGGGTGATTATGGATACGGGCTTCTACACATAAACTAGGTCATTTTTTCCTCATTTTAAGGGGGTTGAAGAGCTGTTATAATGTTAAAGAATTAATTTTTCATTTAATATATACAAATATATGAAATTATATGCAATTTTTGTATAAGTTAGTTATTTGAGATAGAACTACGTAAACTAAAAATGAAATTGTATTGTATTTAGGTCTATCAATAGCAGAACTAAAAAGAGCTTTTGTAATTAACTCATTGGAGGATATTAACCGGAAAAACTTGTTAAGTTATACATGGTCATGATTATGAGAAGTCAACATCCATACTTTGATCATGCATGTGAACAAATTTTGGTTAGCCAAAAGATCCCTTCAATGGACAACTTAGTCACTAGACTTCTTCAGGTCCCTACTTCGGAAAAAGATGAAAAATCAACTGAAGTTATTGAAATTTCATCAACGATAGAGGAGGAGAACAAAGCAACTATGGTGGACATAGAAGTTGGAATGGACATTCTAAATGCACATACTATAAGAGCATGGTCATATCCAAGAAAGTTACTACTCCTTACACTTTTTCCAAGACAAGCCAGTCCATATGTCTAAATTTGAAAAGGGAGATTCGAAGTTTTGTGATGAGTACCATGAATATGAGACTTAAATCTGAAAATTTTAAAAATCAAGCTAAATCTTCTTCAACAACAAGTATGTCAACATGTATTTCTCAATCTGTGGAAGTACAAACTAAAAAAAAGATGTAACTCAATTTTTTCTACCATTCATTCAAACACTTGGACATCTTTTGGGTTTAGATATTTTGTAACCTTCATTGATGAATTTTCTTAATGTAGCTAGGTTTATTTAATAAAAGATAAATCTTAAATTTTGTCCATGTTCACATCCTTTAACGAGTTTAAGAACCAATTTGGAAAAATAATTAAAATCTTCCAAAGTTACAACACTAAAAACTATTTCTATATTGAGTTTTCTTCTTTTTTATCCTTGCAAAGTATTCTACATGTCCCCACGCACCAACACAAAGTGGAATAGTGAAGAGGAAGAATGGATATCTTGCATGCTCCTTAACGCTAAACCCAAATGTTCCTCACTATCATCGGAGAGATAGAGTCCTCACTACATGTTTTCTAATAAATAAAATGTCTTCTTCCTATCTTGAAAATCAAAAAATTTCACTCCATAATTTTTCCAAATGATCCTTTATTTCATGTCTCTCCTCAAGTGTTTGATTGTACATATTTTTGTTCATAATGTCTCTCAAGGGTTAGAAAAACTTTATGCAAAGGCTATTAAATGTGTTTTTCAGAGATGTTCCCTCCTTCAAAAAGTATACAAATGTTATTTTCTAACTACCGAATGATTATATGTCTATTGTTGTTACCCTTTTTAAGGAGATACCTTTTTTTGTTAGTTGTTCTTTACAGCCCCTGTATAAAGAGAATCCTTGTTTTCCTTTGTACAATTTATCAATACAAAAGTTACTTTTTCAAAGTGGTTACTCTTCTTGTTAATCGTCACCCACCTTGAGTTCACGGGAGGTGTTATAATTGTAATCTATTTGATATTAGCTTTATTATAGGTGTTTTTCATCAGTTATTCTTTACAACCCCTGTATAAAGAGAATCCTTGTTTTCCTTTGTACAATTTATCAATACAAAAGTTACTTTTTCTCTTTTCTCTCTCTCTTAACTCTAATATAGAATGTCAATAGCACTTCCTCTAGGATACTACCAATCCCATCTATTGAGCAATGTGTTAATATTCTAGCCAAAGCCCTTTCTACCACTTGGTTTCAATTTGAGGAATAAGCGGAAGATGTGTAACCTTCCACCCTTAGTCCAATCACCTACAACTTGAGAGGGATATGTTAAAGAATATAGTTAAGGGTTCACGGGATCCTATCATTAGCATTGTTGTACTGTATTTCTCTCTCTAGTTCATCACCCTATTCAATTAGTTAGTGTCCAGTTACATTGAACCGTGTAATCTTACTATTACAACCAATAATAATAACATATATCAGTTTCTTCCTTTACAAGTTTATCTTGCTTCTCTCAGAATCTTCAAGTGATGATGCCTGAGCAATTAATATGTACTATAGGAAAAAATAAAACTAAAAATTGTCTCTCAGTTGGTAGCTGTTAAACATAAATAGTTGTTTTCTTCACTAAAAAACTAAAATAACAAATATATAGTTAGAAGTAGCATTCACACAAAAAATGTATACCTCATATAACTCTCTAAAAACTGATTGTTCAAAACGTAAAGCAACAATCGCAGAACCAGCAAATTTGGCCTGTCTGCGTGTTCCATCCAAGCAAAGTCTCCTTAAAAATGGATAAATATCACTGCATATAGAAAACACAGGGAAACTAAATTAGGAAGGCAGTCAAATATCAGTTCATCGACTTTTACTTCGAATGGTTAACTCAAAGCTGACATTTCTCCAACTAAAAGAAAAGTTTCAACTTAACTCCAAAAAATTACTATCTTAATCATAATTATAGATTCTTAGTACATTTAGTCAACTTTACATAATTGGAGAAGCCGCAAAATCTGACAAAAGGAGAGAACAAAATTTGAAAATTAACAAGCTGACAACATGAATACAAAGTATCTATAAATTACTTAATGTCTCAAAGCAAGACCCCACCAGATGCATCAGAAGTCCAGGAAAAAGCCACTGTTTTTATCATGAAAATAAGTTACAGATCAAACCTTTAAAAGTCCAACACAGGACTCTTTTATAAAAAATATTTCAAATTAAAACAAAACACATTTGGATGCAATACAAGTATTCATTGAAATAGTAGCAACAATGGTAGTTTTTATTAAAGCAGACTATCTGGCGTGTAATTCTGTAAAAATATTTAGCATACATATGTTGAAAATACCTATGATTGAAAGACATATGACAGCCTGCCTTTGCTATAACTTCAATCAGCTTGTCATTAACAGGACTTTTCTGTTCCAACAACAATAAGAACTGTTTTTCCAAACCTTTCACCATAGAGGGGAAATATCGAACAATAGCCTGATTCAAATAAAATGGTGGCAAGATTTATCAAGTAATTCAAATTAAAGACTACTGCTTGACTCCTACAAACAAATAGGTTTGATTCAATTTGGCTTTAATAGCAAAAATAATTTAATATTCTTAGGGTAGCCATAAATCACTTCATATTCAAAAACCTTCTCTACTTTTGAATTAATTACTGACAGAGAGACGACATTGATAAAGAAAACACACAAAACCATTCCTGAAACCTGATGGATTAAGCTTTTGCACTACATACGTTCATTCATGAGATATCTAAATTATTTTGATCACACTTTCATTCCTCATCAACATTAACTTACAATGAACATATAAGCAGACTCATATGACATCCTAAACAAATAAAAAATCCAAACCCAATAATCTATGGTTTGTTATTCTTCAAGCTTGAAGATATTTCATTTGAAGAGGATTGAAACAAACATATCATGCGTTAAGCCTTCTTCCTATTGCATAAACTTCTAGGATGAGTACATCTTTGGCCAACATAACAAAACCATAGTAAAATATCACTTTTGAATGCACTTGTGTGAAAGGAACAGAACAATAGAAAACATTGTTAACAAACTGAACTGTGTTATTTCACTTATGAAATAAAAAGCCTACAAGAGTTTTATAGGTAACTGCTTACAATAAAAGATATAGTAGTAAGTAATAGCTAACTGTTGTAACACTGTAGTAATAGCTAACAGCTGTAATAGAGTAGTAATAGCTAACAGTTGTAACAGAGTACATACCCAATATAACAAAGTACTTACTCTAACGCCACCCCCATCAAACTCGAGGAAAAGATTTTTCAAAGGAAAACTCTTCAAATAGAGTTTGCCTCCAAGGATTCTGTGAAGGGGGAGCATTTGTTACAGGACGGGACTTTTTAGCTAGTTACTTTGTTTTTCTGTTTTTATGTTGGTACTTTAACAGTTAGTAGTTTAGCTATAAAAAAGGATGCTTTGTGATCTGAGTTCTTAATTTTTTTGTCCGACTCATTTTGTAAACTTCTGTATCTTTTTCCTAATTCAATACATTAGGAATCCATTCATTCTTTAGCATTTCCTATTCTTCCAATTCTTAGTTCCCTATTCTCTTGAAATGTCTACATCAGAACTAACTATATTGAAGAAAGTGTATGAAAATCGACTAAGAAGCATTGTATTACCAGCAGAAGATTAGCAGAAGAATCCTCCAAATTCCTATTTCCATTTTCATTATTGGTAAGATAATCTAAGATACATTTGACATGCTCTGAGCCGAAAATGTTGGATGAACATTTGGAGAATAGTGGACGTAAAAACTCATAATCTCCAATCATTACCAGATGTTTATCCTGCAAGAAAAATATAAAAAAAAAGACATAAAATGGGGAATATGGATGGTTATACAAAAACAAAAATAAATACATACAGAATACTAAGATTAAAAATATACATAGAGAACATTCAACAGGATGTATAGAAAAGTTCGAGAAACTTGACACATGAAAACAATCATTACATATTCTCATTTGCAACACTCCTGAAGCATAATCATCACACAAGTCACTTACTTTTAGGGAGAAAACAAGGTTACTGAGGGAAGAGCAACGAAAGAAAAATTATGAGAATCTCAACCCTTAATCCAGCAAAACTAATTCACTTTCAATCATAAGAGAACTGTTTAGGGTATGACTAATTGTACAGAAGTGTTAACACTTCCCTATTCACAGGACCACACACAAAAGAACACTATGCATGACATTCAATTAAAAAACTCATTCAAATTTCTGATATAGAATATTGTGTGCATAAGTGGGAACCAAACAGCATACTTTCATAGTTTGTCCAATCATGGTGAAGTCTTGTTCCTCCAACAATTGTTCAAGTAAATTAAACACACTATTATCTTTAATTTGGTTTAACTTATGCAGACACTCTTCAGCTTTGTGAGAATCCGGGAAGAATGCTGCCAATTTTGTAAACATACTATCAATCTTCTTCTGCATTTCTTCAAGACAAATTTCCTGAAAATAGTTACCAAGCTCCATTATTATCAAGCTATCAAATCATAGGTAGAACACATAAAAATGACCATATGTTATGCTGATTCCATCATACAATTTCTTAACTATTAATTACCAATTGGGGAAAAAAGTAATGATTGACTTTCAGTAAAAAAATTATAATAAAAGTCAATGAAAAAATATAACCCATAAGATGAGCAAATTGTTATGGCTGAAATTCAATCATGTGCACAAGTTAAACCTTTATTATAAAGACCCTCCTGAGTTGTGATTCTCCCACTATAAAGAGAACCATTAGAAAATGTTCCACGCTAGCTAAAAATATGAGCAGAATATTCTTTATAAGGTTTGGGAAATCCTCCTCCCTTAGGCTAGTTGTAAAAAGTAAATATGGCTCTATTTGTTCCTAATATCATACTAAAGTCTTTCTGACAGTTACTATCAGAAAACCTGTTTCTGATAATATTCATAGAGGAGCAATTGCTCTTAAATAGAATACAAAAAAACTTAATAATTGAAAATCCTAATTTGTGATGGACACAATGATTCTATCCCTATAATTTTTAAGGATCAATGATTGTGTACATTAAATATAAAATATACTATCAATCTATTAATCGTCCTAATTATGGAATGTAATTAAATCTCCTAATTATGTAATTAAAACTGTACAAGGAAATATTTTCTCCAGCAAAAATCAAAGGATTCTGACAGTTACAGAGTTGAATATTTAGAGAGTCAGTTAGTGTTTAGAAATATAAGAAATATCTAAAGATATCAGGTACTGGGCGTAAAGGGTATTAAAAGGTCCTGTAGAATATGGGCAAATTGTTACTTATAAGACTTGGACATTCCTCCTCCCTTTAATATTTTTTTGCTAGTGACCTATGCCCAGTCCGTTTCTAATAATCATCACTCTTGCTCCATATGTCTAAAAAATATATCCTAATTACATACATAAGATTGTAATAACAAACTTATGTTTTGTTACTGCCAAGTCAATCACTCTAAAATTACAAGTAGGAAGCCTCTACTACTTAATTACATAAAATATTCTACTAACAAATAGCAAGCCTTAGTCTCTACTCACTACTCGTTAATAATTAGTTTGATTTTATGTATGCCTTTTTAATCAGCTATATATTAACAACTTACTGAAGTATTCCACCTATTTCTGTCCAACAAAAAACATACTAAAAGGTCACCTTATAATGAGTAAATACACCAACTATTTTACTTTTACCTTCATTTTCTTCCGCATAGTCAAATAGTTTTTCATTTCATTTTGGAACCTGAAAAGAAAGGAACAATTTATAAACAATACTCTGTTTTGATCCTGTTCACACCATGTTGGTATTAGTACCTTCTCTTTTGAACCAAAATAATATCCAGCGCCTTTTCAAGAGGAAAACGGGAAAGAGAAAACATGTGTATCCAATGGTTTGTCCTTTCCTCAATTGGAAGATCCTCAGGGAATAGATCATCAGAAAGAACAAATTCCAAGTTCTGGAACCTGAACAATGAAAAATAACTTTCACTTCTAACAAGAAAACTCTAACTTTGAATCAACTAGCAATCTTGAATTCATAAACTGACCTGAACTCCTTACAATCTTTATCATAGGACAGCCTCATAATTTTACAGGGAATCTCTTCAAAGTGATTACTAATTTCCATGCTACCTTCATAACATTTCTTGCAGTAATCTCGATATACCCTGATCAACTTTTGCAAGGCACTTTTTCTAACAGTTATCTGTAAAAGCATTACAAATTATTAGGAATCTATATTGTCCCTATTTTTTCCTTCAGAAAGCAAACAAAATTCCACAGCACATGCCTTTATATCCCGAAGTCTTTCGGTGGCTTGAGATAGTAGTTTGGATGAAACAAGTTTTAGGTTTGAACTAAAAATATCACAGGCGACAAACACTGCCTGCTTTCTCACTTGTTCATCAGAGTCTAATAATCGATCTTCAACACAAGCTGCTCAGTTGGACGAAATTATCAGGACATTTGAATATTGAATATGGAACCAAACAAGGTACTATCAATGAAGAATATTTATCAAGGAGCTTACTCATAATATCACATGATTCTGTACCATCACAGGGATTTGCTAAATAGAAAACTTTAGCACATTGTAGGGCACTAATCTTAACATCCACAGATTTATCAGAAAATCTTTTCAAAAACTCCATAAAAAGAAGAGGATAGTTCTGAGCAACACGATGTTGAAGTGCAAAAAGCTTCCCCACCAAATTTATAGCTTTTATCTGAACATCAACCTCATCAGCCTGTAAAGTCAAATGCAAATACAGCCAAAAAAAAGTAAGAGTACCAATACATTTTAAAAAAAAAAACAGAATGGACATGTAGACAATAAATGAACCAATTTCAAACAACTGGTTCCATCTTATGTAAAATTTAAAATTTTGATGTAAAGGTGTGTACCGATAATTCTTTGATTAAACTTGGGATGACAGACACAAGCATCTCAGGCGCACAGTCGAAAACTTTTGAGAAAATTTCATAGTAATATTGTTTAAGCGCACTGCCCATAGCATCTCTGTCATGTATACAAGAAGCTAAAAAACCACAAACTAGGAGGTTTAGCTCATCCTCTTGAGCACAAGTTTTGATGACTGATGCAGCAAGGTTTTCAGCAGCAAAATTTGCATCCTGCCATTCTGCTGGAGTTAGATTTTGAAACAATATGACTTCATTTCAGATATAGAGAAGTGTTTTTTTCAAACCCAAAACATCCGAATAGACAAAACAAAAACTCAAAAATATCTAAATGTCACTATCACTATATAATCATGAATAATGGTATTCCCAGCAATTAAAGAGGAAATCAAATTGCGAAAATAATTTGCATCAGACCTTACAAACCAAAGCAAACCAAATTAGAAGGCTTTAAACATAAAATACACTAAGCAAATTGACTTCACAAAACAATGAAGCACAGTGTTTTCTGGAAAATAGTCATATTCTAGTGGACAAAAAAGGGAAATAAATGAAATTGCATCACACTCAGCATTTGATTTTCAATTACAAAGCTCATTTGTGTATTTCCATGAAAAAAAATACAAAACACATGTTAACTACGATTAAAAGAATTGAAAAAAAAAAATCATCTTACCCCTTTTTGCTTGACAAGATTTTGTAAAACCACTCCTAATAGTTGCTGAAAAGCCTCCTCACTATCATACAAAATGTTTATCATTATAGAAGTCATGGCACTAGTGAGAAGTTGTTCATCTCTGCAAAAGAGGTGAAGTGGGTCAGGTGTCATTAATTTTTCCATGAAAATCAACAATCGAAAACGGATTGCATATTTCTGCAATTATAAGGAATGGCTGCTTCACAAGAAATAACAGCTATGGTTATTAAACTACAACCTCCCAAGCCCCACCAACTGTTGTATTACATAACTTAAACATTAAGGATAAATGGATGATATGAAAAATCCATTATAAGCTAAAACTATCAATTTTGTCTTAGAAGTCAGACACTGAACTGTGTCCGCCGTATAAAAAGACCTTTGGTAAATCTAAAATAAGCTAATACAATTTTCCCCAATTAGATAATAATCCCAGAAATACAGTAAAGTAGCCAAGCACAAAGAGGGAGGGAGAGGCAGGAGATTGATCTCATGTTAAACCTCACAACTGAGAAGAAAATATTGAACATCTCAAGAACTAGGTCCAGGCAGTTATTCTCCAGCATTAACACACAACACTTTAACTGAGCCATTATCTCCAATACTTTAACCCTTTTCGAAAAGAATGGACTTGCAGTATCAGCTAGATCCTCAAACAAATTAATGATAAGTTTAAATACATCCTGAAATAAAAATACATCTGCAGTCAGCGCAACAATTAAACTAAAGTAGTATATAATTCAAGCAGTCAAGAAGCAAAAAAGAGTAAAAGAAAAAACTACACATATTTCAACTATGCTACACATAATAGATACCCTCAAATGCTTGTCTTCAAAAGGCGGTTCAGGTGCCATAAGTCTAAAGAGCTCGGTGACACACGTGGCAACCACAAGTCTAACTTCCTTATCTGCATGTTGAAGCATACCACCACAAACCACAGCATTTGACAGGGGCTTCAGAGCATCTTCTTGTTTCTTAGCAGCTTGTAATTCCTTGGCCGTCCGTGGTTGAGGAGACTGTTTTATCTGAGACAAAGCATTTGCCGCTTTCTGCACAGCATAATAATAATAATGAGAATAATAATAATAATAATAATAATAATGTACTTAGTTTACCAGCGGGTAAGGTAACCAACACTCACTGGAAACCATTTTAGAGAGGAAACTGAAATTGATTACAATGGAACCACAAAGTGACTAGTATACTCAGAAAAGTAACTAATTATCCCAACTACTAGCAACCATCTAACCAAACACCTAGAAACTGATTTCAAGAAACAGAGTTCAAAATGTCACGGTAATTCTCGAGACTGATAATTTATTACAACCTAGTTCAACGCACTCAAAATTCATCGGCAAACGATAAAAATCACAGATATAAGTGGTGCAAGTGTCATTCGAGAAAGAGAAGGTATCCAAGAAGGAGAAACTTACTCCGAGGGATTTGACGATGAAGTCCTTGTTGGGACGAGTTCGTTGAGCGAGGTGTCTTCCGATTTCGGAGACTAATTGCAGCGAGGATTCGTCCATGGAGGAATTGAGGAACGAACGAACAAAGCAGAGCGTAGTTTGGGAAGAAAAGGAGCGGGAGTGTGTGAAAAATAATGAGTAAAGGGCCGTTTCGTTTTCGTTGAGCAGGGAGGAACCCGCCCTAGCACGCGCGTTAACACTAATCGCGTGTCAAAAATAAAAATATATAACGAAAGAAGTTAGCTTCTTTATAAAAATATTAAAAATTAAATAAACGATATTATAAATTTATAGTTTTTATATGTTTTTAAAAAATAATTATAAATAAGAATATATATATATATATATATATAAATTTATAGTAATATTTAAAAAATATAGATATTTATAAATTTAAAAAAAAAATATTTGTAAGCGCAAAAGGAGAAGAAATAATGTAGTTTTGTATGTATAAGACAAAAAAAAACACTTTCACTATTATTCATTTTCAACATTTTTCTTTATTCTCTTCTTCCATATATATGATCAGGTCTTAATTATTTAATTGACTTTTTCTAATTTAATAAGTTCTTTGAAATGCTTGCAAGATAATTCATATTTTAACTATTTGTTATCTCAAAGAAATTAAAAAAGAAATAATTACGATCATATCAATTTGGTAATATTTTAGAAATAAAGAGAAAACAAATATTGATAGTAATTCATAATTAATACTAATAATAGATACAATATCAGTCATGACTGATTATTCGTACTAATTAATTCTAAGAAAACACAAATCCAAATATGTGTAATATAAATAAAGTTAATACATATATATCATACTTGGTGGCTATAAAAAATATCACTGTACAAATGAGAGATTCACTATACAAATAAATTTATATCTTTTAGTAGATTGATATCTTTTTATTTCAGTTTCACTCATACTTTTAAGGAAAAATAATAAAATTATTTATTCTTTGATTTTGGAGTATCATATCTTTATTTTATTTTTTCTGTAAAAATTGAATAAGTATGCATCAATGCTGTTAATAAATTGATTTACTCGATAAGATATTAATTTATATTTTTTATGGGAAAACAATTTTCCTTTGTTCTTTTATGAATTAAAATATGTAAAAAAATAATTTTTGTTGTTAGTATTCTACGCACTAAGTCGACGCTTATTATCTCTCTTAAGTCTTTTTGTAAATAAACAATTAGGCAACGATAAATTAATATGATTAATAATTATTGGCATCATTCTGTTTTCCATTTTGTTTTAGAGTAAAGTCTACATCTCCAATATTTGGAATGCTCAGTGCTATCACCAATTTTCCATTCAAGAAAATAGTTTTCTATTTCTAATATCATTAATATGTCTTTATTAACAAATTCTTTAACAGATATTGAATCAATGTAAAAAAATCCAAATATGGGATTTGTGGAAACAAAGAATATGGTTGCTTCATATTTCTTACTTCCTCAAATCCAGCGACTTAAAAAATCCAAGACCTTCATAAGAATTCTATTTGAAAAAAGAAAAAAGCATATGAGCCTACAAAGATTACATGGAAATCCAAATACATCATATTATTAGTCAGTCAGCTATTTCATCAAACTTTTTTTTTTTTTTAAAAGGTTTGAAAACAAGAAAATCGTGAAATGAAAACTAATTTTAGAAACTAAAAAAAATTAGTTGCTAGTAACTAAATTAGACATTATTTTAAAAATTAACAAAATTTTTGTTTTTAAATTTATTTTTATTATTATTAAATAGTTTCTAAATTGGTATCTAATTAACTACCAAGATTTTTGCTACCAAATTTGGTAGTTATTAGATACCAATTTAGAAACTATTTAACAATAATAGAAACTAATTTAGAAACCAAAAAAATATTAGTTTATAAAATGGTTTCTAATTTAGTCACTATAACAACTAATTATTTTTTATCTCTAAAATTAGTTTTTATTTCATAAGTTTCTATGCATTGTTGGAAATGTAAATATTTAAAAAATGATGTTATCATTATTGTCAAATAAGTAACTTGTTGTGAAGTTTTTCCTCTCATAAACCACTTCATATTTATATTGTAGTAGTACCAATAGCAAAATACTATATAGGTGATTTTTCTTAGAATTGATCTTGATTTTTTTTTTTATAGAAAGTGCAATACTGCAATGCTTTTGCTGCCACATGAATCACTTAATAAATACCTTAAAAAAGCAAACTAAGTGGAATGTTGAGCATTTTCGAAATTAAACAATTTTACATTGCTTATGAAATTGAATCTTATTGAAAAAGGTTGATATGTAAAGAGTGTTGATGAGAAAAAGTGAGGAGGACGGTGATCAAAGTAATGAAGAGAATCAGTTATTAACAGGTTTTCATTTGAATATCAACTCATTCGTGATATTGAGAAACTGCTCCTTAAATTGAAAATTGCTTAGCGGAAGAAAACTGCTTAGTGGAAGGGAAAATTACTAAATCACCAAAGGATTCTTCTGATAATCAAATATATTAAAGGAGTAAAATAGGAAAAAAAAATTGTCTACACAAAAACAATTTTAAAGGGAAATCTCCTTAGCTATAGATTTTAAAATTATAATATTTAAAATTTTAAAATTACTATTTCTGTTATCTATCAAACGATATGATAATAAATTATAAATTCACCAAAAATAATTATACAATGTTATTTTATAATATAATTTTTTCTTGTTAATCTTTAAAATAATTCTCAACAAATTAATTAGGGACATGTTTATTATTTAGTTTGGCCATCATTTTGAGAATAACATGTGCTAGAAATCAAAAGTTTAGTTTCAAACATTTCCTAATGAATTTTTCAAAATTGACTAAGAAACTTAACATCTATATAAGACAATCTTAGGTAGACCATGCAACCCGATAACTTCTTTTAATAATGGTTTAAGAATGTAGCTAGCATTATCTAATTTGTGGCATGATATAAAATGGGTCATCTTGCTAAAATTGTACACCACCATAAAGATAGAATCATAGTCCCTATGGGTTCCAGAGAGACCTAAAACAAAGTTCATTCTTATTTCTTGCAAAGGGGTACTAACTATAGGGAGGGATGTATAGTTCATGAGGCATTATTTTAGACTTAACTTTCAAACAAACTATGCATTTATAATAGTGCCTTTGGACATTTACTTTGTGTGGCCAATAAAATTTGCTTTTACAAAAAAATAAGGTTTTATCAATCCATAATGGTCCATGAGACCTCCCTCGTGACTTTCTCTTACAAGAAGTTTCTGATGAATCCTTGAGCTATATAAAGTTTTTCTTTAGTAAAATGATAACCCTAAGAAAGGTAGAACTCATAAAGACATGATGTAAATGTGGATGCAAAATTGAATGATCAAGTATGAGAAGTTAAAGAACAACAAAGATGGATCCTTGAATGTTGTTAGTCAACTTAGGCTTTGGATCCTTCCCTCCAGTGTATGTTTAGGCTTTAGCCTTGTGGCTTTCTCCCTTAGACCTTTCTCAAGGCCTTTTGACTTATTTTCTTCTTTGTTCTACCTTTCAATGATGTTCCCTCTCAATGATTTGGAATGTTGCCCTGAGGTCCCTATTTATAGAATTTTGGAATGGACCTCCAATGGATTCATGAGATTTGGTATTTTTGGCTTCTTGAGATTCTCAAATTCAAGATTTGTCAAAGATTCGCTCCTAGCTAAGCCCAACTCTCCACCTTTCTTAGCCATGAAGTAAATTTGACTTGGGTTTTGGCTTCAAGCAAAATCTGTCTCCTTCATTTTTATGCATGAGGGCTTCAAGTCTTTCCTGAGTGAATTTGGGTTTTCTTCATGGTGAATGAGTCTCTGCACTCATCCTTCTTGGATTCCCTCAGCCCTTTGAGCTATGGATTTCTTTAACTATTTTGGCCTCAATCTGCTCAACATATTATAAAAGCGCTCAACGTTGTGAGTATTTTCTTGAAGCTTGTTATCTGCACTTAGTTCGTTGAGTCTTTCTTCATGAGTTGGACATATTGACTTTTTTTTACTTTGTCATAAGTTTGCTACTCTTTTGTCCTTTTTTGCAAGATTTATGCATATTTCTCCTCCTCTTCTTTATATCTAAGTTCAACTGGTTTTGGAAGGAATTGACATGTTTTTCAACTCATTTTTATACATTTTCTATGCAAAATGCATGTCTATTGATGTATGATTTTTACTACATTTTAACCCCTGTCAATTACTCCTAACTTAGCTCTTTCTTTTTCTTCAAGCAAAGATCTTGTAGGTGTGGGTCTTGAGTAGTAATGATTAGCTTGAATTTTGTCAAAGTTAGTTTGGAATTGAAGAGATGTCAATACTTATGCTTTTAGCATAAGTGTTGCATACTTAAGCCCAAGACACATGAAGTTTGTATTACAAAAGGCTCTAAACCATGCATAAGCTAATTCATTTTCCCCAATCCAATTTCACTCCCAACCCATATAGTTGTTTACACTCAAGTGATTTTTGCAATTCTCAAACAATTTTTGTATTTCATTTATAGTTCTCAAGATAACACAACAAGCACAGACTAGTCAAAGTGCTTGTTTTTTCCCTGGGGAAGTGTATCAACTTTCTCACTTAGACATTTAAGGTTTATCTCTTCTTATTTCATAACACTTGTTATTTTCCTTTTTAGCCAATTCCTTTCTATTCTTCTATTGCTCATACTACTTTTCTTTTTATGATTCTACTAAGGGTATGAGTTAAGCACTTTGTTGGACATCTAAGGGTATTTCTCCAATTTGTTTTTGGTGAAGTCTAGCTTAGTTTTCTCATGTGTCTACATTTTATCTTTTTCAAAATAAGATGATGGATCCAAGATAATAGTTTTAAAATGGTTAAAATGTTTTTGAAAACGTTATCGAAATGGTTTATGAAAGTTATTTTTTGTTAACCGGTTAAATTCATAAATCAACGAGTTGAAAATACTTATGAATTTTTTCAAGTGCTTTGCGTGAAAAGTTTTAATCTGTTAAAAAATGAGTTTTCATGTGTTAGATAAAATGTGTTTTTCATTTCAGGTTTTTAACATGCATAAAAAACCGAATTATACTAGTAATTTCACTTTAAGTGAAATCAACTGGTTAATTCATATTTTAACCGATTATTTTTTACAACTGTGTATTTAATTAGTTTTGTTGTTTGTCAAAATTTATAAATAGGTTCCTAGAACCTTAAAATAAAATCGTTTTTGGAATTTGAGAAAAATATTATTGTATTTTTTTACACAAAGGTTGTAAATTTTTATTTATTTTTTAATTATTGGAGATCTTGTTTCATCATCTTGTTTTGTGAAGGATTAAGGTTGATTTGGATAACCAAAAACCCAAATTGTGTTTCTATAGTTTTTTTGTCAAGTGGTTTCATTCCATCTTTCTTTCTTTACTTGTATTTGATTGAATTACAATGCAAGATGGGGTTTCTTGGGTGTTGTAATATGTATCAGTGTGTTACAGGACTACAATTAATCTTGTAGGGTTTAAGATTGTTGTTCTTTGTATAAGAATTGTTTTGATTAGTGAAAACCATTTCAGTGTGAAGTGGTAACTCGATGTAGCTCTTGGAAAAGAGTGAATTGTTAAAATATATGGCCTTAAACAAGAGGGGGTGAATTGTTTAAGAAGGATTTTCTAAAACTTTGAAGGTATAATGAAAGCAAATGAAGAATCACAAAGAAAGAAACTAAGGAGAGCAATGCACAAAACTATTTTAGTTGATTCCCAGAAAATCAACCAGTTGTTTTTGCGATGCAACCGGTTGTTTTTATCAGCAATTAATAAAAACAACTTCAAATATATATATATATATGTGTGTGTGTGTGTGTGTGAGATCAGGGAAAGAGAAAATCACACAAATAGATTTATACTGATTCACTCTTACACCAAGAGCTACATCCAGTCCTCAGAAACCACTAGATATTCCACTATGCAATCAAAACCATATTACAAACACCACACACCAAAGTAGTGACCTTGAACTCCTCAAGAAACACACTACCTTTGGCAAACCACAACTATAGTGTTGATCTTGAACACCTCAAGAACATACAACACTCTCTGGAAACACAAATACATAAATACAGAAGATTGAGAAAGGATTACACCTGATCAAAGCACAACTGAAAAGAATACAATTGCAATCCTATTCCACTCTCACTTGAAAATCCAAAGCTTGATGTGAATCTTGAAAACTTGAGATCAAATTTGTCAAACTGAATTCTCAAAACTGTTTCTTACCTTCAGGAGCGTATAACAAACTATATATACTTCCAAAGGTTGGTTAAAAACATTAAAGGCATGAGCGTATTCAATTAGAAATCATTTAAGACAAATTCACCAATCAAAACTGAATTCTGTTAGAATTTCTAGAGACACAATCGGTTGAAATCACGAAACAACCGATTGATTTGGTTTGACAGCAAAGTCAACCAAGTCAAATAGCTTTCAACCTTTTTCAAAAACCT
>Ga0123342_1004744_pt1 | contig 20433 bp, 12 predicted proteins | sample Turbeawhitnodule_FD_89960 | JGI IMG/M metagenome (GOLD analysis project Ga0123342, IMG submission 89960) | Root nodule microbial communities of legume samples collected from Mexico - Turtle bean Mexico white nodule | ecosystem: Host-associated > Plants > Roots > Nodule | place: Mexico: Nepantla... | reverse complement strand
GACGACCCTTGAGAGAGAAAGGCGTCTTCATAAGGATCCTCCCATAGAATATTGGAATGATCTTAGGGGAGCCTTAAGACGCCGCCATATTCCCTCCTACTATAATAGGGAGTTAATGGACAAACTCCAAAGACTCCAACAAAGGACCATGAGTGTAGAGGAATATAGGCAGAAAATGGAACTATATATGATGAAAGCCTCCATTAGAGAATCTGAATCCACTATCACAGCAAGATTTCTAAGTGGGCTTAATCTTGATATTAGAGATAAAGTTCAACTCCTACCCTACCAAGACTTTAATGATTTGGTTCAACTATGTATCAAGGTTGAACAACAAAATTCAAGGAAAACTTCAAGTCGTAAGGAAGGTTCATACTCTAACTCCTATCCAAGAAGAGACTTTAAAAGGGAGGAGAGTACACCTAAAGAAAAACCAAAAGAAACTCCCAAAAGTGGTAAAGATATGCTCACTCCACCCATTCGCACTAGGGATGTTAAGTGTTTTAAATGTTTTGGAAGAGGTCATGTACAAGCTCAATGCCCAAATCAAAGAACTTTGTTTTTAAGGGGGGTAGATAAGTATAGTAGTTGTGATGATGCACCTAGTGGGAAAGAAGAGGAGGAGAATAACGAGAGAGTATATCCTTATGAGGAGGAATTAATGATGATTAGAAGGACCCTCGGCAATCAAACTAGCGTGAACCTAGAAACAAAAAGAAAGAATATCTTTCACACAAGATGCAAAGTTTTTGAAAACATATGTTCTCTCATTGTGGATAGTGGCTCTTGCTGCAATTGTTGTAGCGTTAGGATGGTTGAAAAGTTAAATCTACAAGTAGTCCCTCATCCAATGAGGAACTAACTGTAGACAAGCAAGTGATGCCAAAGTTCCTAGCGTAGAATAGCTTTTAATTTCTTGTTAAAAATAGCATAGACTATTTCTTTTGTAATTTTGTTGAACATGCAAATTGGTACCTAAGTGCTAACCTAAGTTTAATTAGAGTTCCCTAAACTCATAATTAAACTTAGGACCGACCCACATTAGCCCAAGGAGGAGCGTAAGTTCTAGATCTACTTGCACATGCTAGATTATAGAACTTACTTCCCATGTGTTGAATTTTAGGCGTCATTCACACTTGCATAGCATTTGAATTTCCCTCTCGTTTTTACCTTATGTAAACCGGCCTCCTAGGCTATTTAAGGAGTGCCTTGGCTCATAGTTTTGGAAAATTAATATACTTAGTGAATTGCTGCCAAATTGTGCCAATTTCACTTCTTGCCCAAAAACCCCTTAGGTTAGGCTATTGATCTTCAAATCTCCCCCTTACCAAAGAGAATTGGCCTCACCACTCTCAATCCCTACCTATCATGCACCTTCAAGGTCACCATAGCTCCTAGGAGGACCTTGTTTCGCTTACACTCCATAAAGCTTCTGCCAATCACCAACAATTCTACAAATCATGAAGGCACTTCTCCATCAAAGACGATCAATATTAGGTACATGGTAGTTAATATCCCTTCATCATATAATACTTTGTTGGGAAGACCTGCGATAAATAAGTTAGGAGCAGTAGTATCATCAATGCATATGAAAATGAAGTATCCAGTGCATGGGAATAGGATGAGAGTAATAAGGGTAAATCAGAGGTCTGCAAGGAAGTGTTATGAGGGTAGTTTAAAAAATAATAAAAAACGGTGTTGGCAATTAGAGAGGGTAGACCAAAATTGTGAGGAGATAGAGTTTGATTCGAGGGTTGATTACGAGGAAGAAAGACCCCAACCGGCAGAGGAAACCAAAACCATTGAGTTGTAGGAGGGTGGGATGGTTAAAATTGGAAGTCATATGGGGATTGAAAGGGAGAAAGAGGAGATAGAATGTTTGAGAGAAAACGTATGAGCTTTTGCATGGACGGTACGGGATATACCAGGAATAGACCTAGATTTCATATGCCATCGTTTGTTGGTAAACCCAAATGTGAAGCCAGTAGTACAAAAGAGGAGGAAGTTGGGGGAAGAGAGGTAGCAAATAGTGAGTCAAGAAGTGGAGAAATTAAGGAGTGTAGGCCACGTTAGGGAAATACAATACCCTACTAGGCTAGCGAATGTGGTGTTGGTCTAAAAAAGTAATGAAAAATGGAGGATGTGTACATATTTCACATACTTGAACAAAACATGTCCCAAAGATGCTTACCCGTTACCTAATATTGATATGTTGGTGGATGGGGTGTCTGGTTGTGAGTTGCTAAGTTTTATGGGTGCATATTCGGGATATAATCAAATCTGAATGCATCCTAGTGATGTAGGAAAGATGGCCTTCAAGGGAAGTATATCGAACTTTTGTTACACAGTTATGCCTTTCATATTGAAGAATACAGGGGCGACCTATCAAAGGATGATGGATCGAACTCTGGGGGATATGATTGGAAGGAATGTGGAGGCATATGTAGATGATATGGTAGTTAAATCCGTAAGAGTTAGTAGCCATGTGCAGAATCTGAGGGAATTCTTTCAAACATTAGATAAGTATAAGTTGAAGCTTCCAGAAAAATGTGTGTTTGGAGTAAGGGTGGGAAAGTTTTTAGGGTTTATGTTGACTCAAAGGGGAATTGAAATGAACCCAGAGAAGTGTGCAGAAATTTTTAGCATGAGAAGTCCAGTGTCTTTTAAGGAAGTACAACAGTTGGCAGGGACGATGACATCGTTGTCACGTTTCATCCTAAAAGTAGGAGAAAGGTCGGTTTCTTTCTTTCAATGTCTAAAGGGCAATGATCGTTTCATGTGGACAAACGAATGTGAAGAAGCATTTCAGAAATTAAAAAACATACTTGCATCGCCACCAATCCTGATCAAGCCTGTAACGGGGTTACCTGTGTATTTGTATTTATGTGTAACAGAAAAAGCATTAAGTACAGTGATAACACATGAAAAAGAGAATGAGCAAAGACCGATCTACTTCGTTAGTTGGATTCTCCAAGTAGTAGAGGTAAGGTATCAGAAAATTGAAAAGGCGGCTCACGGCAAGAAGGTTAAATAATTACTTTCTGAATTTTTAGATTATTGTGAAAACAAATTTGCCAATTAAGTAGGTGTTATTAAAGGTGGACTTGGCAGAAAGAATGATGAAATGGGCGGTGGAACTTTTAGAGTACGGTTTGATATTTGAAAGTAGGGGTTTGGTCTGACCTCAATTACTGGCGGATTTTGTGGCTGAATTAGCAGGATCGGGAGAAAAAGGGTCAACTGGGTAGGACGGGAGGATGGATTCTGTCGGTGGATGGAGCATCTAATACTCAAGGTAGTGGAGCAGGGATTATCATGGAAGGACCGAACGGGGTTTTGGTGGAGTAGCCTTTAAAATTTGCGTTCCAGGCTAGTAATAATCAGGCAGAGTATGAGGCTTTGTTGGTTGGGATGAGGTTAGCAGAAGATATGGGCGTAAAAAAGTTAGTGGTTAGAAGTGATTCGTAATTGGTGACGGAGCAGGTGGCAGGAAATTTTCAAGCAAGAGATCCGCATTTGGCTAAGTATTTGGAGAAGGTGCAGGCATTGGCGTCCAGATCCAAGGAATTCAATTTGGTGCATGTCCCACGGGAGCAAAACTCCGGAGCGGATTTATTGTCTAAAATTATGAAGTACAAAAATATCGGCCAATCATAGGTCAGTGATACAAGAAAGCTTGGCGGAGCCTAGTGTGGTCATTGGAGAGGCGATGCAAATTTGTAGTCAGCAGAGCTGGATGGATATGTATGTGAGGTGGTTCAAGGAAGGAAAAAAAATTGACAGATATGGAAGAGCAGGGTATCCTAAAATAGAATATAAATAGGTATAAGATGATTGAGGGTTGTTTATATAGAAAGGGATTTTCCTTACCCCTGTTGAAATGCCTGGACGAGGTTAGTAAGGCGAGGATGATGCAGGAGGTTCACGAAAGGGTATGCGGAAACCATATAGGGAGGAGATCGTTAGCAGTGAAAATTGTACGAGCTGGTTTCTATTGGCCCACTTTAAGAGAAGATTGTCTTGAGTACGTCAAAAAGTGTGACAGGTGTCAGAAACATGCAAATGATATTAAGGTTCTAGCGGAGCGTCTTTATTCATTAGTTGCACCATGGCCTTTCTTTAGATAAGGGATTGACAATTTTGGACCTTTTCCAATATCGGTGAGGCAGTTTAAGTTCATTGTCCTAGCTATTGAGTATTTTACAAAATGGGTGAAAGTTGAGCCATTAACAACTATTACAGCTGAAAAGATTACGAAGTTTGTTTGGAAATCAATAGTGTGCAGATTTGGCGTAAATAGAAGGCTGATATCGAATAATGGGACACAGTTTGCTAGTAAGAAGATGAAGGATATGTGTGAAGAGTTGGGTATTTGTCAGATTTTCTCCTCCGTAGAGCATCCCCAGTCTAATTGGCAGGTGGAGGCAACAAACAAAATTATCTTAAACGCTTTGAAGAAAAAGCTTGGCACAGCTAAAGCCAAGTGGATCGAAATTTTGCCGTAAATAGTTTGGTCGTATCATACAACGGTGCAGTCAACAACAAAGGTTGTAAAGGAAGTCGGACACCGAGCTTGGTGAATAAAGTCACATAAAAAAAGTAGAAGGGGGTTCATCTACACAGTCTTTACAAATAGGTTCATCCGGATCACAAGGGATTATGGGTACATTTGTTTTTGAACTAGTGCGACTCAAAGATTGAGCATGGCAGAGGGTGCGTATTCTTTTGTTAGACGAAAATACAGACACTTCATTTATAATGCCAGGTTTCGCCATGGGTACATACTATGATAATCCATGCACAACATATCCACATAAAATGCAATTAATCGAATGACGAATAGTGATGATGCACAGGCAAAGAGGAAACAAGTAAGGGCGTACCTGAACAGATAACAAATGAAGATGGAATGAAGGTGAAGGTGCGAGCGAAGGAAGGAGTTGGGGAAAGGATATTTTTCTAGCCAACTCGAGGTACGTCAGAATTTGGATGAACTCCTAGTGGTCTCCCTTCAAGCTTTAGTGATTCAACCTTCGAAAAACGATGGGGCTCCTCATGTGATGACACTCTGACGCTCAAGTCAGCAAGAGCACAAAATATAATGAGTATAGGTTAGAATATGAGTTAAGAGTACTCCCCGTGTTGGGTACTAGATGATATGAGATGATCCTTTCTGTAGACCGAATTGTAACCTAGCCTTAGAACCTCTCCAAGTGGCCTAGGATAAGTGTGTCAAAGATAGATCCCCTTGTTGTTGTTCCTTCTGATATATATTGACCATATCCTACGTAACATAGTCTGATTTTGCCTTTATTGAGCCATTAAGGGTGATTAAGTCTAATGAATAAAGGATGACAAACATTTCCTGTTAAGGATAGGATTCTGATTCTCATATTATGCGTCGGGCCCAGACGCATCACTCTGCATGCCCCCCAACCTCTAGCATAGGCTACTGAGGCTATTATTATCAAGTTGATCCAGTTCAAGTAACGACCATCTCATATGCGTCAAGTCCATACCCTTCACTCTACATGTTCCTTAGCCTCTAGTGCAAACTATTGAGGTTGTACATTGAAGCCTCTCCTTAAAGCCTCTCCTCGTGGCCCAAGCTGATATCCCTTTTTGACCGTCTGGCCAAAAGGTTGGTAAAATGGGATTCCAAAGCAACCCACAAGGTCGCCCTAGAACTAGCGAAGGTGAACAAACTGACTAGTGATCTTGAAACTGCCCAAGCCGAGGTAACCTCTTACAAGAACAAATTGGCAAAACTGACTAGGGACATGGATGATGCTTTAGGGAAGTTGCAGCGTACCATTGAAGACTATGTATGCTCTTAATCGCGAAGAGTGTCAGGAAATTAACCGAGCTTGGGAAGATGTTGAAGCCATGCTCCAAAATAAAATTGCCACTCTTGAAGTTGCGTTAGAGGTAGCCAAAGATGAAGTGTCCCGAGCTTTTGCTGACGACTTTGATAGTGCCATTGAACAAATTAAAGTTGTTCAACCTAACATTGATACGTCGCCACTCGACCCTTTCAAAAGTGTCGTGGATGGGCAGATTGTTGACGAGTACCAAGGATCGAAAACCGCTACCTTTCTGTATTTTGACAAACTTTAAACATTATATGCTTTATTTATGCTAACCTTTTGCAATTCTAACATTTGCTACTTTCATTATCTACTTTGACTTACAATTATCATTCCAATATTATGAAAAATTACATTTTTCGCGCATTACGTATGAACATTTACCAAAACCCCTTGATTTTTTCATAATTTGTATATTTATTCCACACAAAAACAATTCTCCCTAAGCATATTTTCATAAGACTTTACCCTAGGTTCCTAGGTTCAGTTTTAAGAATGTAGTCTAAATCACCTATCCAACCCTACCACATGTTGAACTATTCACCAAGTCACATCGAATTTATATAAAAAAATTTAAACATTCTTCACATCTCATGCCCAAATCAAGTCACATGTCAAATTCACACATCAAATTTTAAACATTCGCCACATCTCAATATAGTACCTCATTTTTACAAACCGAGTCTCCGCTCGACACCATGGTGAGTGAAGACCATACCATGGGTTTGTTATTGGACCAAGATTTCTCCTTGGCACCATGGTGGGTGAACACCAGTCCATGATTTTGTGGACCGAGGCTCCACTTGGCACCATGGTGGGTGAACACCCTACCATGGTTTTGTTATTGGACCAAGATTTTTCCCTGGCACCATGGAGGGTGAACACCAGTCCATGGTTTTGTGGATTGAGGCTCCACTCGGCACCATGGTGGGTGAACATCCTACCATGGTTTTTTTATTGGACCAAGGTTTAACTTGGCACCATGGAGGGTAAATACCAGCTCATGGTTTTATGGACCGAGACTCCGCTCGGCACCATGGAGGGTGAACACCAGTCCATGGTTTTGTTATTGGACCAAGGTTTAACTTAGCACCATGATGTGAGTTGATTTTAGGATTGTTCATTGGATTAGTGACACTTTACTTAGATTTATATTTTTAAACAAATATAGGTGAGAAACCTAAGGAAAATTCCCACCGGACATTAACTTAACAAGTGTTAAGTAGATGTGAAGGTTCATTTCCATAAGGCTAAAGGAAAACCATAATTAATGGTGAAGATGAATGACAAATATAGGTGTGGAATTTAATCAAACACAAGATGTGCAAGACATGAACCGAATTGAAAATCAAGAATAAGAACAAGAACAAGACATATTTGAAAAGAGATGAGTGAAAGGAAACTTAGGAGATATGGAGTTGTGAAGGAGCACGCCACTTGGATGGTGAATTGAATCCAAGATAAGTGTAGATGTCGCCACTTGAGAGCTCACAACACTCACAAGGTAAGACCAATTTTGGAGGAGAATCTCTCGTTGACGTTTCTAACACAATTTGTGTATAGTAACTTTACTCTTCATTCAACATGTCAATACATGAGGCAGGCCTCCCTATTTATAGATTTAGGAGCCTTGGAAAAGAAGAAAATAGGGTAGAATGGGAAAAGGGAAAAATTGGCAGTCATAGGGTTTGAACAAGTCAATCCCGTATTCTAGGCTTATCCTTCTAAAAACTAGGTCAAAATGCCTTCAGATGGGCTAGGAACAAGCAAGATTGCTACCCACACCTCCTACTATGCTAAAGGCACTTTATTCTAGCTTATTTCTACTATTTGGACCCCTACAAATGAGCCCAACTTAATTACAACATTTTCTAATATTTAAGAAGACTAGCAGGAAGAACTTTAGGTGCTCCGGTCCTTGTCCATTCCTCCTACTGATGAGGTCTTCCTTTGATTGTTGAGATGACCCTTCATAGTTAGCATCCTTGGTCATCTTTGTGTCGATTTGGGTCGTCTCACACCATGGGGGGTAAATACCAGCCCATGGTTTTATGGACCGAGACTCCGCTCGACACCATGGAGGGTGAACACTAGTCCATGATTTTGTTGTTGGATCAAGGTTTAACTTAGCACCATGGGGGGTAAATACCAGCCCATGGTTTTATGGACCGAGGCTCCGCTTGGCACCATGGCGGGTGAACACCCTTCCATGGTTTTTTCTTCAAATGATATAGACCAAAGTCGCTCCCCTACAAATTGCAAACTTGTATACCATGTATAATATTGAATAAACAATCTTATCAACATAAATTTTAAATAAAATAAATTGTACCAAATATAAATTAGATAAATCAACATAAATTTTACAAATATTTAATTAGTTGTAATAAAACGTAGATTAGTCATGTTTCATATTCTCGGGATAAGTCTCTTATCCAATAATTTATAAACAACTAAGTGAATACTCTCCAACACAAAATAGTCATGGTAAGTGAAAATGTTCAAAAACATAAATATTCTATATTTTGTGTAATTGCTATCTTTAATTCTTGAATTTTGATATTTTTAATTTTATAAACTTTTTCTCAAATGGATTTTCAAAATTTATGATATTCATTATTATCTTTTGTTGGTCAAAATATATTTAATAATGAAACAACATAATCAATCACTAGTACCACATGTCAGCCCATTATTTTAATTTTGGTATGTAAAATAAGGTAAATTAATAGTGTATGCATTCTCACTCAAGATAAAGAATAAATTAAAAGAAGTAAACTTGACAAAATTTGCACCTCAATCACTATTTTTCGTTCTTTCATTTTTAGTCATATTTTTTCAAAGACTCAACCTTGTTCTATTTTTCCACTCTCATATACATTTATAAAGTCAAATAATATTTAGAAATAGGGCATAATACTCGCTATAAGTTTTCTAATGTATATAATAACATAAAAAATAATTCTCCATTTATAGTAAAAGAAATTCACCTTAATAAAAATCAAAATATATTTAAACATTGATAAAGATCCTCATAGAATTCCAATGTGATAATACTAATTTATTTTTCTTTTCATAAATTTGTAAAACTCAAAAAAAACTCCCATTGTATATAGATTATATTAATAAAAAACTATTGAATGAAATTATAAAATTTAGAAAAAATTATCAACACCATGTATAAGAAAAACATAAAATTCTTCTAATTTTCCATAAACACCTCTTAAATATTTTAACCAAATAAAATCTAGCACGAACGAATTCAACCAATAGAAAGAAATATAAACGTCATTAACAAAAAATTCACAAATATTTAATTAATTCTCTTTATCCAATTATTACTAAATATACTTTAAAATAATTAATTTGTTGTCATATGAATTTTCGCTTCTTATTGAAAACAAAAAAGTGTGGCCGTATTTATTTTCTAACTTGTAACAGAATTTTTCCAATTTATTACTATGGCATCAAATTAATTTTATTTTTTTAATTATTTAATTAGTACTTAAATTGTTTCTACCAATAAGTATCATAGAATGTTTATAATAAATTATCACAATAATATCTCATCAACTAATTTTTAATATTTTAAAATAGAAAATAACAAAACATTAATAGCATAAATTTATAATAATAAATTCGGACGGAATCACACAAACACTATTTTAAAATAGAAAATAAACAAAACATTAATAGCATAAAGTCATAATAATGAATCCGAACACCAAATCACACAAAATTTCGTGTATAGAAACATATATTCCACGTATTCTCATACCAATAGTACACAATATCTTAGAAATAGATAAATGATAGTTTCTCTAATATAAAAAAGTTAACTTCATTACTCAAAAAAAATACTTTATTATATTTTATGATGACAAAGAGACAATATTACTAATTTAAAAAATAGTAACTTATTATAGAGTGTTGTAAGTATATGCATCTATTTTAATTTATTTGATACACACCAAACTATACATATTAAAAATTTAATTTAATTTTAATTTCTTTATAATGATATTTCTTTTTAATTTTAATTATCTTTTTATCTAGAAAATTTTCGAATAAATTTATGTGACAAAGCATAGTATATATGATGTTAAACGTATAATGATGTGATCATTTTACTTTATTCAATTTATTCATATGTTTTTCCATTACGATTTGATTTTTGTACTCCAGGTGATATAATAACAACATAGAAATTAATATGCTTATTAAAATTTAAAGACAACGTCAGCATACCGTCGACATACCTGGCATGTTATAATGATTATTTCATGGGTGTTACCTTGTGTGAAATAAGGAAAATTTTACATATATATTGTGGAGGTAGGAAAAGTTTTACCTAGCCTCTCGGTGAGCGCCAATGTTCTAGCCAACTCGAGGTAGGTCGAAATCTGGATGAGCTCCTAGTGGTCTCTTTTCAAGCTTTAGTGATTCAACCTTTGGGAAACGAGGGGGCTCCTCCTGCGATGACACTCCGACGCTCAAGTCAGCAAGAGCACAAAATATAATAAGTATAGTTTAGAATATGAGTTAAGAGTACTCCCCATGTTGGGTATTAAATGATATGAGATGATCCTTTATGTAGACCGAATTGTAACCTAACCCTATAATCTCTCCAAGTGGCCTAGGATAAGTGTGTCAAAGATAGATCCCCTTATTGTTGTTCCTTCTGATATATATTGACCATATTCTACGTAACATAGTCTAATTTTGCCTTTATTGAGCCATTAAGAGTGATTAAGTCTAATGAATAAAATTGATCAGAAAGAAAAAAAAGTCAATGAATAAAGGATGACAACAGGATTCTGATTCTCATATTATACGTCGAACCCTCTACAGATAGAAAGAGAGGAGTGTTGAAGAAGGAGGATGAAGGCACTGAAGAAGGAAAGTAAAGGGGTTGTCGTGGAAGAAAGATGAAGGGGGAAAGTTGGGGAAGGAAGAAAAAGGGGCGCGTGAAACACAAGAGGAAGGATTTGAAGTCCAACTAGTCAAAAACCGACACGTGGCCATTGGGAAGAGTAAGAGTAAAGTGATGGAACGCACAAACATAGATAATAAATGTGAAAATCGCATCCCTATAACGAATAAGGGTCAGGAGGAGAGACTTCAGTATATAGCCTCAATAGCTTGCGCTAGAGGTTGGGGGCATGTAGAGTGAAGGGTATAGACCCGCTCAACTTGATAATAATAGCCTCAGTAGCTTACACTAAAGGTTGGGAGCATATAGAGTGATGGGCCTGGGCCGACGCATAATATGAGAATCAGAATCTTATCCTTAACAGATCATTTATTCATTAAACTTAATCACACATAATGGATCAATAAAAGATCTATTTTTTACACATTGGTATATGATACACCTACCTTAAGCTATTGGTTGATGTTCTTGGACTAGGTTATTTCTACATTGTAAAACAAACCATATATTTATCTACCGTGTAAAATCACATTTACCCATACTTAAAACATTTCCTTTTATTTTAGTCCATTCTTTAACGGTAATTGTTGAATCCCTTGGTCCATTCTTTAATACGCTATTTAATATAGCAAAGGGATGCTACAATAAAATTTGTTAAATCATATGATCAGAATAAAATCAAATTAAATTATATTTTTTTAAGTTAAGAGATATGGGGACATTTTTGTTAAAGCATTTAATATGTTGTTTTTCTTAGATTTTACCTATCCCTGCACGAGAGAAGACTTAGTTAAAGTAGATTAAAATTCTATCTACTATAATATTATATTTAATTTTAAATTAAACTAATTGCATATTCAAAGAATAAGATTGAGGCAATTAAATCTGATAATTTTTACTCTGAAAAGTCCAATATACAATCACTATCCGTTAACATAGCTTTATAGGAAAAAATATTCCTCCGTGTCTTTAAATTCATTTAATTGCCTACCTTTTTATTAAAAAAATTAAAACAACAACTGGGAACCGTTGAGAGTTACATCTCTTTCTGATCGTGCATATGTAAAAATCAGCAATTTGAATATTAAATAGAAATTTGGTTAAAATTGCAATAGCCTAGCATGGAATAACTAAGAAGCGATAGTTTAACCAGCAGCAACTCATGCTTTTGCGTAAGAGAAACCACTGTCCCTCACCGAACAACTTCACCTTCGGATACAACCATCAACCTAATATGTACAAAACCTATGGTTATGATAACACCGACAGCTGATTAATTCGAAACTCTGTTACCTGCTGTGCCAGCTAATTGATGATTATTAATTTATTATAGACAACATTATTTGAAAAGGAAGAAAAAAATAAGAATGAAAACATAAGATGGTATTGAGGAAATTGGTACCACAGAGATGGAGATGGGTAGTTGTAGTCTGTGGTAGGGTTGGCCTGCATGGTGGCTGTGGGACACTGATTTGCCATACTGATGCAACTTGATACCACACCGCACGTGAAAGCGTGAGAATGGATAGCTGCTTTACAACAAGGAGAAGCAGCTTCACGGGCCTACAACATCATTACATTACACTCAAATCATCATCCTCAAAAACACTTTATCTCATCCTTTCACATTATTTCACATCCACCAAACATTTCTCTCTACATGGGGTTTTATGCACTACGGCATTAGCCACGATCCAAACAACCACTGAGAAACTGGGAAAACAAAAAGAAAGATAAATGTATCCCATAGATGACAATGCCTGTCTCAATTTAATTTATCAAAAGTAAAGTAGTGCCTTTACTCTTCTCAGGAAAATGGCTAGGGAAAAGTTCTCTAATTTTCTTAAAAAAAATATCTTATGCGGAAGGCTCAATGCTACACAACTATTTTAAATTTTTAATAGTGTCTTTAGTTTCCCCAAAACTGCGCACTGCTTATCTGTTGTAATTTTACACAAAACTTCATAAACGAGGAACCAACCTGCACCAAGTTGTTGCGTAAATCTTTGCAAGAACGGATATATCTTTTTCGTAACATCATAACATGTCTTAGAAAGAAAAGGTGATGCGTACTTTTCTGGGACTTGCCGGTAAGCATGCAAGACATAAAAAAATCCTGGCAATAACACGGCAATCTTAGAAAGAAAAGATACAATGTGTACTTTTCATATTTGCTGGTAAGCAAGCATGAAATCAAGAAGTCCAAGCTACGCGAAAGTCATTCAGTTAAAAGTTCTATCCCTGTTGGCGGGTGCAAGTGACTCCGAAAGGGTATTCAGTGGAAACTGATGAAGGTGATTAATGGCCTATGGCCTGTACGATACATGTAAATGTATCAGACTAACCAAATTTAAAGTTAAAACATGTTCACCAAGATAAAATATGAACACTAACAAACACATTCCAAGTGGTAACGTAATACAACCTCTGTATTTTCACTACAAGAGAGGCAAAAACACAAAAACTGAGCCAGCCTTTTCTACAAAAACTGACGTTTTCAAAACAAAAAAAAATCTAAGAAAAGGCTAATCAACATAAACTGAGACGACCTCTGGAAACATTACAGATTGAACACGGGAAAGCAAACTCACCAAAGCCTGGATTAAATCATTGAAGGGTCAGCCTACTGCAGTCTGGCTAGCTTCTAATTTAAAAGATCCACACTGTACAAAGTTACAACCAAAAAAGATATATGTACAACAACCAGTTACATTATACAATTACCTACCTATACGTAAATTACTTCTCTAAGGACTTGAACAGGACGCTTCATGTCTTGATTCTCTTAAATATCCAAGGAGTGTCTCAGCCTGCAAAACCAACAAGAGACTTCAATAAATAAAGTAATCAAACGAGAAAAATTACAGTCTCTGAGGGGGCAAACAGCAGAAGAAGAAGGCTTGTTTCTTTAACTAATAAAATTGTTTTGTCTTTAACTAGACACTGTATAATCTATTATCTAATGTTGGTGAAGTCTGCAAAATGCAAAATCCACACTTGAAGCATCTAACATCTTAAGCACACACAAAGGCCTCTAAAAATAGAAGAAAATATGCATAATAAGGCTAATAGTCCGTTTACTTTGTTTATGGATGAAAGGGTTGCATATCGACCTTGTATGTTACTTGCGGTTAACATGTTTATCAGGGAGAGCTGGAGAAAGAGTTGCAAGGATACATTGAAACATTTTCTGTGGAAAGCACATCTTTTGCATCACTTCCCTTCTAGAGAAGATAGGGAGGTTGATAAAATGCTTTCTGTGTCCCCCATTAGCACCCAATTCTCATACCTCTTCCATATGTTTAAAAAAAAAACTCTATTTTTAGATCAAGGATAATGAAATCATTTAACACCACTTTAGGGGTTTATCAAACCCAACAGAAGAAGAGGAGCGCTCACTTCTATCTAGCATTGCACGATGCCAAACAAAGTGATGACTTCGTACACCCCTCCCTCCCCTCTACAATTTTCTCTCCCCCCTCAACCCCGCCTTTTCTTTTTTTGACACCAACAGTAGGAATCAAGAGTTGATACATGATTACTTCAACTCTTCTATTGAAATAGTATCCTCTATGATCATCAAATTGTGTAAAACCAAATCTTCTCCTAGACCTTTATTAAGTTGGGTTCTGAAACCAATAACTAATCATATTCTAATTAAAAAATTGGAGAATTTTAGGGGTGTTCCCGTATGTATATTATTTCACAAGCAAATCTATTCTATGTGTTTATTCAGTTAAAACATCAGAACAACTAAACATAACTGAGAAACAACAATACGCGGTGAGAGCGAAGGATATAGGAAGCAACAAACAAGCATACCTTGTGCTTAGCTCGAACAGAGCCGTTCTGAGAAAGAGCAACGAGAGGAGGAATCCCACCCTCTCTCACAAGCAAGCCTCTGTTACTAACACTGTGAGCACAGAGCTGAACAAGAGTCAGAACAGCGAACTCCTTCCCCTTCACCGACCCATCTTCGATCACTTCCACAAGCGCAGCAATACCACCTTCTGCCACGATCGCCTCCTTTCCCTCCTCAATCCCCGCCAAGCTGTTCAGCACCACCATGGCCTTGTCCGCCATCCCGCTCCCTTCCTCCGCCACCAGCTCCACCAGCGGCTTCACTGCTCCCGCGCTCACCGCCCTCTCTTTGTTCTGCCGCACCGAACACAGCTTATACAGCGTCGTCAGTGCGTCCTTCTTCCCTCTGTGGGACCCACTTAGTAGCAGCGAAACAAGCGGCGGTATCGCCCCGCAAGCACCGATCGAGATCTTGTTCTCCTCCACCAACGCAAGACTCATCAGCGCGCAAGCCGCGTTCTGCTTCGAAGTCTCCGTCCCTGTTTTAAGCACGTAAATCAGCGACTTCACCGCACCGGCATTCGTTATCAGCGCCTTGTTCTCCTCAAAAAGAGACAGATTCAGCAACGCCGTCACCGCGTTCTCCTGCGTCCACGGATCGCTGCACCGGAGCAGCGGAACCAGAGCAGGCACCGCACCGGACTCGCCGATCAGAGCGCGGTTGTCCGCTCTGTTCTTCGCCAACAGCCTCAGCTTCGCCGCCGCCGATCGCTTCACCGCCACCGACGGCGAAAGCAGTCCGTCGACGCAGATCTTCACCGTCGGCTGAAGATCCTCCGGCGAGATATTCTCGATTATCTCCGTGGAGAAACTCTCACGTTGGAGAAAGCCTAAGCAAGGCTCGGGCTCAGGTTCAGGCTCGCGGTCTCCGTCAACAGCAGGTTGGGAGGAGGAGAGGGTGGCGAGCCTCTGGAGCTCTCCCGAGATATCGCTGCTGCAGGCGGAGAAATCGCTCAAAGCTTGAGAGAGCTCGAGAAGTTGGTCCTCCGTAACGGAAGATTTAACGGACTTGGTGTTTCGCGTGGCGAGTTCCATGAGCGAATCGGTTAGGCTATCGGAGACGAAATTGGCGTGATCACGTCGGAATAATTTGGAGCGCACGGTTCGCATGGACTTGCCGATGTTTCTGTGAGCTTTGTTGGAAAGTGAGGAATGAGTATGAGTAGCTTCATCGGAAGTGGAATGCGAATCATTCTCCGCAGAAACCATTGTCGGTCGCAGAATGATAATTGATTATGCTCTTCTTCTCAATACTCCAACTCACATTGCTTCATTTTCTCAGTGGGAAAGTGTGGAGTGAGGGCCAATAACCAAATTTGCATTAATGATATCACCCAAACCTTTTTTTTCAAAATTAATTAATGAAGGAATTAAAAGCCTGGTTTTCGCTGTGCGTCTTTGGGTTGGTTTTTTCCTACAATCATAACACCGCCGTTCAGATTTGCGTTGCCCCAAGAAGAACCACGTGTTGCTGTTCCCAGGTCTCGCTATCCACACGCTCATTATTCATCTATTACTGTTACTATTTATTATTATGGACAAATGATAACCAAATAAATACTCCTATTTTTACTCTAATTTTTAATACTATTTTAGCCACATGAGGTTCTATTTGCCTCTATTTATTATTAATTATATATTTTTAATCATGTAATACGTATTAAAGATGATTTTGCTTATTATATAAATTCAAATGTATCTTACCTTTATGGTTCACCAATGACCCATCACAAATATTGGGGTGGACCATGATACTACATAAACTAATAAAAGAAATTCTATTTCAAACTTCCTAACCAAACGTCTGAAAACTAATAAAAGCATTGGTCAGTTTTGGTGATGGCACCGCACCAAAATGACACTTCCACTGTACTTTACCTTTTTCACCCAAAACATCTACACGACTCTATGCTCCATAACCCTAGTTTATAGTAGCATTATTTTTCAGGCTAATAGAAAGGCAAACTATTAATAGGGTACATAAATTAGTAGCAATCAGTATAACACAAGCATGCATGACAGCTGTAGACTGAGTTCTGTCAAAACTGTCACAATATTTTTATAGTTTTTATTCACTCTTTGTTAGTGAAAGTGGCTTGTCAAAATTATTGTTCAAAAACGATAGTTCGAGAACTTAAAAAAAAAACTCCTTTACCATTCACTTTAATAATATATTAATATTGAATGGTGTTAATTATTACCTCATTTATTGTTTTGCTATATATTTTGGTTTCATTAAAAAAATCCATATATGGTTCGTTTAATTACAGAAATGTGTTAGAAAGAATGTAGGGTTGCATTAAGTATTAATGGATTAGTGTTTTAAAATGTGGTGATCAAAATAATGCAGAAATATTAAATTGGATATGATGTTTCTGCTGGGTGCTCTTATAGCTAACAGATTTTGCTTGGTCGGGTTCGATGGAGGTTGGTATTTTTTAATTATTAGTAGTAGTAAAATAATCTACTAATAATAGCAATTTTCTATGAATTGATAGACGGTTGAAAATTGCTTTGGCACTATATAGTATGAATTGATGAAGTTAGAAGGTGGAGAATGCTGCATCTACAATTAATTATATACTAACATCACTTAGAATCTATGTTTTGTGGCTAAGAGAGATCTCAGAGAAATCTTACACCAGATAATAACTATATAAAGTCAATAACATTATGAGTTGTACACAACCATAACAGCAATCATATATGGGTCTTAAAGAATGGCGCTTATCTTGTCTCTTCCATTTTTCTTCTTTTGTCTTTTAAGATTTATCTATGCATAAACACTAACGAAATGGATGTCCAATTATATTCCAATTTGAACACGAAAGAATTACAATTGATAAAAATGAAATTATAATTATATCATAAGCAAAATGAGATTGTATTTGGATTGAGAAGAAGATTTGATGGAGTGAATTTAAATTTATTTGAGAGGAAAGTGTAAAGAAAGTGAAGTTGTTTGGATTAAAGTATATTAGAGTGGATTTGTGAAAAAAGTTTATTGAAATTTGTGAATGATAGGATGGTTGTGAAAAGATTTTTAATTTTTTTAAAATTTATAAAATGTAAGTTTACAAATTTACCCTTATCTTTAAAAATATTTGAATAATCAAATAAAATATATTTTTTGTATAGATTTAAATTAATTAAAATATTTGATGTAAAAAAATTTATTTTTATTGAAAATATTTATTTTTATTATAATTACATTAAAAAAATATTTTCATCAAATCAAATTCAAATTAATTTATTATTATTATTATTTTAATTATTATTAAATATGTAATTTATAATTATATTTATTATTATTGTAATATATATATATATATATATAAATCTATTTTAAAATATTATTGATCAAATATTTCATTTAAAAATATAAATGTATTTAAAATTATTTCTATATTAGATAATATTATTATTTTTTATATTTAATACTATTATTATATAAATTATCCTTTGTTATAAATAATTATATTTATTATTAGAATTAATTATTATTATTAAATAATTTTATAAAAGGGTAATATGGTTAGTTGACATAATGTATGTGGCTTTCTTCGAAAATCATTAGTCACAAGTGAAGATGGAAAAAAAACTATTTCGGCACATTTCTTCACTCACAAATGTACGAGAATCAATGGAAACAAACAAGTAGAATTTGTGCCTTCGTGTACAATAAATAGTCTGTTCTCGCCGGTTGACTCGAACGGCAGCCTTCGGCCCTCCTATCTCCGTCTGAGAATTGTACTTCCTTGATCAAAGAAGCTCTCACTTGCAAAGACAAAGGGCGCCTTGACTGTTGTTCGCACTCCAACGCTCAATTCAATATAAGGGCAAAGAAACACTAAGTGTATAAAGTAGTTTCAGTCTTAGAAACTGTGTACCTTGCTAGGGTTCTTAACAACCTTTATATAGGTTGAAACTAGGGTTTACCTTTGTTTCCTTACCCGTGTTCAGGGTTCCTTGGAGAATGCCCATGCGCCGCTATTACATAATATCAGCGTAATCTGGCACATGGAACTTCCCTTAACTGGAGTGCAACGACTAACAGAGTGGCCGCTTGGGTACCAACTTGTGCATCTAATCTCTGGCGCCATCTGTTTTGCGGGTGCCCTAAGTATTCACGTGTTATGCATGTAGCTTCCCCTGGAAACCCTAACCCTAATGGGCCTTAGCGCCTCCAAGAATTGTTTACTCGTGTCACGCCTAAATGCGCTATACACACCACGTGCATGGATCCCTCGTGACTTAGGCTTTTCCCTTATCTGACGTTTTCAACTGGTAACTGTGTAATTCTGGGACCCACCTTACGTGGCCCAATACAACCGTTTAGGCCATTGACGTCCGATCTCTCCCTCTGTTAGCGAGGTCCGATCTCTCATTTTGACGTTGAGGTCTATGGTACCAATGTTCGAAGACTGACCAATACCCTGATAGGTTCGTTTGGGGCCCACCTTACGTGGCCCACTTCCACTATCAGGCACCGGTGTGCAATGTCTGAGGTCAGTCACTGGGGTTGATGACCGAGGACAGGTCGGGACACAAGCCCCCCAGTCCCAAGCTGTAACTTGTTTCAGCGAAGAGACTAAGTGATCGCCCTAGGCGACCTACGTGACACTGGGTAACGGGACGTGAACAGTACACTGAAGTGACGTCTCACCATACTTTCTAGAACAGCGTACACGTGGCAAGATCAACAGTTATCGCTTGTTAACGCTTGCGGTCCTTCGTACACTGTTCAAACCTTTAAACTCTTACGCTCTCCTTACTGTTTCATTACTTTCACTTTGCAAAACATTTCTCAAGCATTTCTTCGAAACATTTATTATTATTATTTTAATATATAAATCTATTATAAAATATTATTGATCAAATATTTCATTTAAAAAGATATAAATGTATTTAAAATTATTTCTATATTAGATAATATTATTATTTTTTATATTTAATACTATTATTATATAAATCATCTTTTGTTATAAATAATTATATTTTTTATTATTATTTTATTATTAGAATTAATTATTATTATTATTATTAATATTATTAATATTATTAAATAATTTTATAACATCAAGGGTAATATGATTAATTGACTTAATCTATATGACTTTCTTTGAAAATCTCTAGACACAAGCGAAGATGGAAAAAAACTATTTCAGCACCTTTCTTCACTTATAAAATGCACGGAAATCAATGAAAACAAACAAGCAAAATCTGAACTTTTCTTTCTTTGTATACAGTGAATAACCAAAAACAAATAAAGCCTAAGTGTGTAAGATCATCTTTTCAAAATGGGATATGTTCCCTAATCGATACATGCATTACATTTTACACTAGACAATTCTACAAAAATAATAAATTTTACAAAACTTGACAAATTTGAAAATATTGTAATTATTGTAATATTTTTTAGCAGTTGTTGGTTACCTAACCTTACTTAACCTTAGGTTTTTTTCTATTACCATAGTTAGTTTCTATTTTTTTTTTATTATTATTATTTAAAGTCTTCCTCAAACATTGAAAGAGAATAAAAAATTCTGAGTGATGAAGATTATCCATCATCTGTTACATAAGGTTTTCATTTTTTCCAAATACAAACTGTAATATTGTTCTCTTTATGGTATCAGAGCCGGTTGAAGATGTTGAACCAAGTGGTGTTCAATGTTTTGAAGAATCCAAATCCTTTGAAGGATGATGAAGCCTCTGCTTTGCTTGATGCTGCTGTGCTGGTTTTAGCTTTGTTCTGGGGTAGTTTAAATATTG
>Ga0123342_1004743_pt1 | contig 20435 bp, 9 predicted proteins | sample Turbeawhitnodule_FD_89960 | JGI IMG/M metagenome (GOLD analysis project Ga0123342, IMG submission 89960) | Root nodule microbial communities of legume samples collected from Mexico - Turtle bean Mexico white nodule | ecosystem: Host-associated > Plants > Roots > Nodule | place: Mexico: Nepantla... | reverse complement strand
ATAAATATTAAAATATAATATAACAATAATATTTAAAAATAATAATAAAATTTTAAATAATACTATTAATTAAAATCATTTTTTAAAATAATGATAATAAATTAATAAATTAATAATAACTAAATAAATTCATTATATAATATTATTATTATTAATTATTATTTTTATTTTATTTTATTTGTATCAAATATTTAATAATATTATTAATAATAATAAAAATAAAATCATGATATAATAAAAATAAATATAGTTATTTATATAATATTATTATTATTAATTATAAAAATTAAATATATAAAAAAAATTATTTTTTAAAATATAAGAATATGAAATATTTCATATTCCAAGAATGATATGAAAGTCGTATTTTGAAAGAAAATGATTATTAAACAATATTATTGAAAATAATTTATAAAATTTTAATTAAATCAAATCTACACTAAATACTTTATATTTTATTATTCAAATAAAGATAAAGATAAATTGTAAACTTACATTTTACACTTTTAAAAATAATTCAAAATATTTTCTCAACCATCATCATTACATTTAATAAACTTTCATCACACATTCATTCTATCATACCCAAATTCAAACACACAAACTTTATTCACACTTTATTCTCAAATTTTCACACTTCCACTTATCAATTCAAACACAACATAAGACATGAGAAAGATATAAAATGCTCATCATATATTGGTGGATTGTGAAATTCAAAATATGTTTTATATTGTTGCAGTATCTGAAATATTTTTTAAAATTTGAAATACATTTTAGATATTTAGATTATAAAATTCAAAATATATTTTGGTTTTATAATTTAAAATATATTTTAAATTTTTGAATTATGTAATCTAAAATATATTTTTAGATTATATAATTTGAAATATATTTTCAGCTTACATAAATCAAATGTATTTTCAAATTACATAGTTTAAAAATATATTTTAAATTATATAATCTGGAAAAAAAAAATTATATAATTTATAATATATTTTTGAATTAGAAAATATATTTTAGATTATGCATTTAAAATACATTTTTGAATTCCAAATTTAACACTGTAAAATAAATTTATAGATTATGCAATTCAAAATATTTCAAACGTATGAGTAATTTAAACTTTTTTCCTCCTATGGAGGTGCTAAAAGAAATACCCATTTTATTTTCATGAGCTAAGATTTGGGTTTGAATAAGGCATAGGAAGCATAGATCGTACTTGATTCTCTATCACTGTATGGGTACCCAGATTATTGCTGTGGACCTTTTAGTTTTATTGATTATCTAAGACACAAAAGATATAATCAAGATGAACATTATTAATATGTATACAATGGGAGCTTTTTTAATTTCCACTTCTATAAAATTCTTGAGCACTTTCTATTCTTTCTGGAATGAGTTTTCCAAAATGTGAAAAACACATTCCAAAAGGTCCAATTCAGATCGAAAGGGACTTGTTTAAGAATTTCATGGGCCAAAAAAAAGAAGGCTTCTTCTTCCTGCATCCATATGTTTTTTTTTTCCTGCACCCTGCAATTTTCTAAATCCCGAAACTGGTCTTGACCTTTTATTTGAAAAAGGGCACCGTGGTTACCAGAAATCGGGATCTGGGAGTGTGCTATTCATCAATCTGAAACTGGATATTTTTTTTTCTGGATGAGGGGTGTTCCAAAAGTAAAGTTTGCATAAATTATTGATTTTCGGATTGCTGAATCTAGAAGCCTAATTTTGTTACGGATTGGTGGATCTGGAATGCTTTTTTTTTTTTAATTATGGATTTCTGAATCCATAATGCACATTCCTGTTACGGATTGGTGGATCCAGAATGCTTTTTTTGAATGATGAATTTTTAAATGTGAAATGCATATTTTGAATTACGAATTGGTGGATCCAAAATTTTACCAAAAGTGTCAATCCAAAAAAAATTCGGATTCCATAATCCAGAATACAAAAAAATAAATACAATTAAAGTGCATTTTAAGATTTTTAAAAAATAATAGAGACAGTTTGATCTTTACATAACATTATGGGGGTGTAGGAAGAAACTGCAAAAAAAAAATACATTACTATGTGACTTTTCTTTTGGTACAATTTTAAAACATGAATTAGAAATGTTTAACCAAAAAAACATTGAAAACTATTAGAAAATATAGGTTCAAGAAAATATTTGAATAGCATTAAGTTACGAGGAGAAATAAAATAATTTTTTCATAGCACATATATTTATATTTTATGTACAAAAGAGTTTAAATATTATCCAGATCCTGTGTTTTATCATCTAGAACCTGGATCTCGTGGCCTCAGACGCCTTTAATAATGATAAATGGAGGTGGAAACATATGCATGACAATGAGTGGATTCCACACTCTGTCTCCTTATTGTAAAATATAAAATGAATTCAGAGTTTAAAAAATGTAAACCCAATTCCATTGTCGTCATGTTTTATTAGGAATGGAGAAACATGGAGAAAATCCGCTACACCAGTAAATCTATATTATGAATTCTAATATTATATTTTATGCACATTTTATACATTATTCATGCAATTAACCTACAAATTTCTCTCAAACATCTCAAACTAGTTTTATTTTATCTTTTTTTATATACATGCATATATACATATATGAATGTGCGAGTGTGCAGGGATCACTGCTCACATAAAAGAATTTTCTAGATGTTGGAGCATCACTTTGGAGAACATATTGAGGGAAGTTCTGGGGGGTGCTAAGAATGGCTATCATTTCATGCTCGGGAACTATTTTGAGTATAATTATTTTAAGAAATCCAATGTCTAAATGGGAAAGGTTATGGGAGCAAAGTATAATTTATGAGCTGGTTGCGTTATTGAATCCAATTAGCAATAGATAATTTGCTAGAGATTAATGCATGAAATGTTTACGTGGAGCCTAAAACTGAAATGGTAGAAATAGACTAGGTTGCAGTTGCAGTGAGTGGTTATCTGTTTTGTTATGTCAATGGTTTAAGTGAATGTTCACAGAAACTTACATGAGCAGAAGATAAAAATATGGTGATTTCAAATAACTGGGCCAACCAAAAACCGTAACCACTTTCACCATACTATCGCTATTAAAAAAGAGATCGAAAGAGTTGATGAAAAGAAAATTTGGCAACCGTGCCAAGTGCCACAATAACACTCAGAAGTAAAAACATGTCGACAATATTTTTTCATGGTTTAGATGACCACATGTCGACAATTTTTTTGCCCGCGTCTTTTGTTGTTTCCCCAACTTGCATGCAGTTGCGAACGAAGTAACGAAAAATAAGCCAAAAATGGTAGAAGTCAGTTTCCATCTAACCATTTTTTTTCCTTCGATTCTGTTGCAATTACATATAGTAATTCTAACCCTATCATGTGTATATAACATACAAGGAAATAAAATCTGCAGCGAGGATTGTTACACGGAGACAGCAGTTCTGTGGCCACAAACTTCCTATGGTATCCTTTGATCTAAAGCATGAACTGCTTCTTCAGAAATCAAAACAGCCCAAGGAAAGGAACACTGCTTTTGTTAATGCTAAGAGTTGTATGGTGCTGATGTGGGAATCTTGCGAATCCCTTCTTGAGTGCCAACTGGTTTGTTGGATAATCTACGCTTGTACCGTTTGAGAACAGATGCCAAATTCTCCTTTCCCTTTGGGAAGGCTACATCACCAGCAGCAGTTCCTGTACGACCTTTCCGGCTAGAGATTGCTATTTCCACATCCTTCACCATCTCAAACACCACAGATGCAGTTGTGCATTTTCCGCGCCCTGGTTTTGAAGCAGGGGGCAGCATCCCGTTCGAAGGAGGTGAGCTTGACTTTATCTGATACGTCATGGGAACTTGAAGGCAAAAGCATGCGGTCATGGGACAACGAGGCTTGGAGAAAGCCAGATCAATTATACCCTGATTCATGAAGGGGAAAATTTGGCAAATAAGATCAATAAAGTTTACAAAACTTTAGAGAGTAGACTTGAGTTTACGAGAGGCAAGACTGTATCTTCACATTTTGTGACATTTTTTTTATCAACAAACAACACTCATTATAGTGCCTACTTAATGGATGGATTCTGTATTGACGAGTGATGATTGCATACAAATATAACATTGGAAGAACATCTTCAGGTGAACAACCACCAAAGGAAAAGGAAATACCCCAGTCAGGAGAATAAATATCAAGTTCTCCATGAGGCATGAAACAACCAATATCTCTACAAATAAAGCACCTAAAACTCAAACGTCAGGGTTACTAAAATTTTACCTGCAAGCGATTGAGTACATAAGTGTACTTGCCCCACAGCTCTGGTCGGCTCTCCATCAGTGAGAGGTCAAGAACACGGTGGATACACCACACCCCAAAGCTTATAACTATGTCTGCTCTCCATACACATCCTTCCCCACAGTTGGGGATTGAGGTCACAGAAAAATTAGACCAATTTGCCTCATTATTCTTCATTGAAGAAAAAGTCTTCCCATCAGAAGAAAAATACCGAGCTTCTCCCATAGCATTTGCTTGATTCATCTCTGTGGTTTCAACTTCAGAGAAAAATTTCTCCCTTGCAGCAACCCGGTCAATCAGATCTTCATCAGCCCCATCATTCTGTTTAAACAGCCAATCAGAACCTTCCAATTTTAAGAGTTTCAAAATACAACTTCTAAAAGATTGAAGAAGCTTGCCATCTATATCCACAACCGAAGTAGTTTCTTGAGTAATTGCACTACGTCTATTTCCAACATCTTCTGTTGAAGCACTATGAACTCTATCATCCACCCCAAACTGCTCGAAAGGTTGTCTGGACCAGAGGGATCCAGTACCCAAACCAGAACTCAACTGGGAAGAAAGTACATTGCTGTAAACTTTTGACGGAGAGAGTACATCGAAGGCTAAAGGAGCTCCTGCCCTTGATCCGGAATTTGAATATAATGACTGTTCATGATGAGTCCTACCCGTAGAAGATCTATATCCACCAACAGAACCATCCCATGGAGCACTCTTATCAGATATGTAAGCATCCCTGTGAGGGATGGCATATCCTGAAATGTCAGGCAAACTGTGGTACTTCTTAGCATTAACTGAACTGACCGAATTATCCGCAGGTCCATAGCAGGACCTCTCAGACGGCAATTGGCTATTCTTAGGGACAGCAATGTTCTGGAAGCCTGGGGGTTGGCTTAAACCTGAACCATTTTGCAACTTTTGCCCCATAGCAAGTGCAATAGAATTCCGGTAGTTGTTGTTTGTGTTACCAATAGAATTCCTGTAGTTGCTCATAATACCCATGGAAGGGGATTCCATCAGACCATTTAAGTTATCAGAATTTGTCTCTTTACCAATCTGATTAATATATGATGCAACCTGATAACCATGTACAGTAGTTGGCTGATAATCCCAGGACCTGGATGTAGGTACATTGCGCACACTGGAATAACGCCTTTCACCAGCACTGAGGAGATTGCGGTTCGAGGTCTGAACATATTCATCCATAAACTGCATGGGATTTGTCCGCACTGAGGAATAACTCCTTCGAGGCCCATAGGAAGGCTCAAAATTACTTTGCATCCTATGCTGCCTGGGAGAGTCATATGAGGCAGAGTTCATCAAACTATCCGGTATACTTCCTGCAGATATCCATTTCTCAGGATATTCCTTTCCACATGTATCCATTTTCTGCAAAGAACCAGTGAGTCTTGAATCCACTCCCAGTAAAACATCAAGTTTCTTAGCCTTAGCTTCCTGGGTAAATTGACCATGAAAATCATAAAGCTGTCCCCAGAATTCGTCAAGAATAGCAGCTAGTTGACGTCTTGCACCACGCCCTAAACCTGCTAATCTTGAAAGACTTCCAAGGCTATTACCTCCATCATCACTTTTTCCACTAAGACTCCTGAATGATGCTGGGCCATCGGGTGCTGAAGATGGGGCTAGTGAGACCACTTTTGATATTTCTTCAGTTTCCCATAAGTCTCCATCATCATCATCCCTTTCGGCAATTGAATCTTCTACAGTTTTCTCCACAGAGGCACTAGTTTCTGTTTTTAAAGTTTTGGCATCTACCAATCTAATACCAGAAGTCTCAGTACTTGCAGCCGCCACTGCCTCTGATTCTGAAGTGGAAATTGATTCCTTAACAACAGGTGTTGGGGAGCAAGGAAATGATGTAAATGAATGAGTCTCCCTTACCGTAATCACAGGAACATCAGGCTCCAAAATAGTTTCAGGTAGTTCATGAAGAAAACTTGCAACAGGTAGTTCTGAATATTCCAGGGTCCTTGTTAGAGCTGGTGATGGTTCCATCACCTGAACTGATGCATCTCCATGATAACTTTTTTCACTTAAATCTGTTTCTTCACTATCAATCCGGGGTGCTGGTATAGCCTGTGGCATGCCCCAGTTCCATGCTTCATCTAATTGAATACTTGCAGATTTTAATGGTGTGGCAGCTAACCAAAGCATCAAACAGAATGATGCAAAAGCAGTGCAAAGAAGAACCAAATAAGAGAGAGAGACACCATTCCCCACGTTCCATCTCAAATTGCCCACCCAATCACTACTACCAAATATCATTTCTACAACAAAGACAATATTCAAGACAAGCATCCCAATAAATATGATCAAGGCCAAAAATTCCACAAATTGAGGGATCTTGTGTACCCCCATTATTGATCTAGATGAGGCGATCCGAAAAAGAGGGATCACAGAAGATGGAAGTTGCAAAGCTACCACAATCTGAGTGAATATAAGTAGTTGATACATCCCTTCAGCTCCGGAACTCCAAACACAATAAAGGGCGGGCAAAACGGCAATTACTCTAATCGTAGCATAATGAAGCCAACCTGGAATGTCCAATTTTAAGAAACTATGCACAACTACTTCTCCACCAAAGCTCCAAGTTAATGCTGTTGTTTGATTTGCGAAAAACAGAATGAGTAAAAAAGCAAGCATCGCTATTGGACTACGTAACACCTGCAATAAGAACTTAGAATTAGCTTTATTCAATGCTAAAGACAGATGTGACTTCGTCGGTTGTAAATAAATATCTAGATGTAGATCAATTATGAGTGGAAAGGAGACCTGTTCCATTGGAGATAATGCGTCCTGAAAAGTAGTTAAAACAAGACCCATACTGTAGAACTCATTTGCTCCAGCATTCATCAGCACATTATTTACCAAATAAAGGCCACTGAATACACATATGATGGCCAAAAAATGGTTATGACATAGAGCATCCTTAGAAATAGTAGTTGATCCCTGATGCCACTGAAAAAAGTAAACAAAGTCTCAGATTTGACAAAACAGCAATGGGTATGAAATGGTACATTATATACAGTCCTTTACCAAAAAACATACTAGAAGCTAGTCAGACCAGACAAACTTAAAAAATATATGCTCACCCAAGGATTTCTAAAAACGACCAGGCAAACTATGTAACCTGACTTAGCCAAGCCTGAGGAAGGGACTGTGACCATGCCCTCCCCAGTCAGCTATTTATACAGGGATATTAAAGATGCTTTTAACACAGGCAAAATTAGAGGAATCGCCAAAATTTAGTAGGACATTTAGGGAGTCAACTTTATTAAGTTGTTCTAAATTTTAAAGGGATGGTTTTCACAAAATTGGCCTCATACTAAAAGAGTAAATCGATAAAATAGAGTTTTCTGAAATAAAGTAAATTGATAACATAGTGGTCATTCCTTTTATAAATTTACATGGAAAACTAACTTCATGTCTTCCTTGAGCATAAGATTGATTTAAGATAACAAATCTCTAGCAGTATGTCATCTAGCCATGAAAGAAAGACTACTCCTATGCAAACATATTCAGAAGAACACAAAACGAAAGATATAAGCTTGGAAGCATATTATGGATGCTGATGCTAGAAAAATTAGATATGACAGGAAATAATACCTGTACAATAGAGGAATGAAGGTAGAAGTTGTGAGGCACAAGAGTTGCTCCTAAGAGACTCATCAGCACAAATGCACTCTCCCCACTCAACTTTGTTAGTATTCCATTAATGGATAATGGAATGTCTGGTTGATTAATGAGTGTTCCAAGTACAAATGTAAGAAATACAAAACCTGACACAAACAGGCCCACGATCTTGGCCTTCTCAATGTCCTAGACAAAGGATATATCATAAGTGTATTGTGGATCAATAGAAATTGAAGAATAATCAAATAATGATACTTACAAGGAGGACAAAAAGAAGGAGATGGAAAACAGCGCCAGTAGCAGTTAAAAAGACACAAGCGAACAAGTCCCACCCAAAAAGAATATTTAATCCATGTGCCATGCCCAATATCTTGCAAAACAGAAAAAAATCACAGGGTGAGAACAAGTCAACAAAAGCTCAGTCATGTTAAAGCACAGAATCATATTATTTGCTAAAGAGCCTAGCAATATTGAAAGTACATCAAGGGTGAGAAAGATTACCAAGTTAAGGTCTAGCACGATCACCGAAAGTTCTGCTTGAACTCCAAGAAGCATGCATGTCCAGCTATCGTACTCATCACTGCAAATCTTTGGCACAAAGAAAGTGAAGCCCCATGAGCAAAAACACAAATGATTTATGCAAGAAGTTCTACAAGAGTGTGTATCTGAATGGTTTGTAGGGATAGAGAAAAGCCAGAAAAAACCACCGACTAAGTATCAACTCAACAAGCAGATGAAAGAAATGCAATATATCCTGACTCAAATTGTGCATAACGTAGTATAGCACATTGGCATAGACATTCCTTCACTTGTTAATTTCAGGATGGAAGAAACATTTAATAAGTATAATGTCCGTACTTCCTAGTATTAAGATTGAATAGAAATGATCATCAATCAACATGTTTTTATAAACTTCTGACTTATATGCCAAATAATACTCAGATACAGGATAGAAATAAACCGCAATATTCTTTATTCCTGATTAAAAAATAAAACTAAACATAAAAAGAGTGGGAAAAATATAAAAAAATCTTTCTGGCTCCATTCCCTCTTGATAAGAACCTTCTAAACTTTTAGCCTTCCATATCTTATAGTTGGCTGTGAAATTGCTTAGTTGAAAGGGGTGAAGGACAAACATTAAAAAACCACAAATCCAACAAATTGTTCAAATACCATGTTTTTATTGTTTTGAAGCGCGCGTCAGCACAGAAAGCTTTCAAATATTACAATTGTACTGCATCAACAGTATAATAATATAAACCCATCATGTTGAAGGTATAATACCTGAGCAAGATCTTTCCCTGTGATAACACCAATCTTCGCTGATATGTATTGACAGAAGATTGCTGCAAAATTGAAGATAAGTGCGAAAGCCATCAGATCAAATCCGAATCGTGCACCTCCTTCAACAATTGCCACCCACTTTCCAGGGTCAACATATCCTATTGAAATCAAAAGGGTAGGCACAACGGCAGGAAGCGACCGGTGAAGAAAACTGGGAGGGTGATTAGCAGTCAAAGTCTCTGCTTCCATTTTACTCTTTTAGTACAACAAAGAGTAAGGCTACAGGCAAATAATGATACACGGAGAAACACTGGGAAGTACCAAAACTCAGTGAGCCATAAATTATATTTCTGCTAGTTAAGTATATTACTAGCAAAACATTTACATGACATTCACCAAGATGTTGAGAGCTTCAAACATTAACCATAATTACCAAGATAAATTAAAGCACAAAGAACTTTCAACTTGCAAGTCAGTTCAACACAATCGCAACAATTCAACAAACTAGCTTCTCCTCGTATCCCAGCAACCAGCCAATGATGCTCCAACATTAACTGTGATCATCAGACAAAAATCTGACTTTATAACTAAAGTCAACCTGCGCACCATTCCAAAATCTCTTCAGCACAACCTTACAAATAATTCAATTCATATCCTTCACACGGCTGAAAGTCAATCCAGTTCATCTCAAACTACTCAAACACCCCTGGAGACTCTCAATGCTAGTCCAACAAAGTTCCCCCTGATAAACCAACCTCATCAAATCCTGCAACCAATTAATTAACGTCAACAAAATAACACCATAACAGAAACAACAAATACCTCGAAAAACCCATCAGCATAACGAATATTACCAGAAACACACAAAAAAACGGAACAACATCATTTTATCTTTCTTAAATTTACTTTATAGAGCAAAAAAATAAAAGTAAACGAAAACCACCACAGAGCATATTGTACTGCATCCACCACAATTACATAATAATAACTCCAACAACAACAACAAAAATAATAATAATAATAATAAATTAGATCTTTAGAAGAAAAGAAAACGCAAAAATTAGGCTCGAAAACGGTAAAATAAAAGTTAAGAAGCATAGAAGCGGGGCAAAAGTGTAGAGTGTGTAGGGTGATGTAACAGATAAAAGAGGAAGTGAGAGCGTTGGCGTGGATCTGATGCAGAAGAAACAGACGCAGACGAAGAAGAATAAGAAGAAGAAAGAGAAAAAAGAGGAAAAAAAGAGTTGCACGAATTTCGACGAGGACGATGATTGAGGGTTTCATGACTCTGAATTTAAAGGACCGTACAGAGTTTCAGAGTCTGAGAGTCGTTAGGGTTCTGAAATCCTTACCTTTCTCTGATTTTCTTTTCAGCTGCCACAAGTCTCTATCTCAGCTATGCTATTCACTCCTGCAAAGTAGATCTCACGGGATCATATCATCATATATATCTCTGTATGTGTGTGTGTGTATTTATATATATATATAATATAACTAAAACATAATAAATAATATTTTTTTAATTTATTGTTTAATAATTTACCATAATAAATGGTGTACTACTAACTTGTGCGAACATGAGAACATGGAGAGAGAGAAGAGAGAGCTCGATTTTCCGGGAAAGAGAAGAGAAAGCGAGGAAAGAAAAAGGAAAACTGTGGCATGGGTGAGGGGTTTCAACTTTCAAGGCCACATTGAAGAGAGAGAAAGTGCCAGTGAAAGTGTGAGCAATGGGAGAAAAGAGAGAAAACTTTCATCTCACAAATAAATGTCTTCCTAAAAGCCTCTCAAAGAACGCTGTTATCTCTTTTTTTTTATTTTTTCTTTTTTCATTCATATTATCCACTAATTACACATTTACATATAACTAGAAAAAAAAATTATATTAGTCAAATCGCATTTATAAATTCATAAATTCCAAACAGTAACATTTTTCTCAAACATTAATAGTGCTATGGTCTTTTAATAAATATTATAAAATTCAATAAATCTGTAAACCTGAATAATACGTGGATAATACAATTTTATTTTTATTGTTATTATTTATATCCTGTGGAGGTTTTTGTGTAGATTCATGGAGAAGTGATAAGATGAATTGAAAGTAGAGGAAGACTAATGATATGTGCACTAAGGGAAGTCAATGTATTATTTGTTGGCATCTTGTGTGATCCCTGATTCATGAACTCCATAAACTTTTGGTGTCATTATTTTGACACATATGCTACTATTTTGAACTCTTTTGTACAATTGGTGGTGCCTTTGAAGACCTCTATGATTGATTCACTGTGTGCATACAAGTGATGTTAATTTGGAGCTATTTCATCAATGGAAATTGGAACTCTCCTATGGCCAAGGATCTCATTATTAGTTGTTTCATTGGGATACTTCAACAAAAGGTTCTTAATGAACCAATTTTTGCCCTTTCTACCCATAATACCATGTATGATGTTGGAATTTGCGTGTGGTCTTTACCTATCCCTCTCTGATATTAATAACTTACTGTACTTCGCTAGCTCCCATGTATAAATACGATACATAAGTACATGTATCTCATACAATAATACCTCTACTTTAAAGACAATAATATCATGTATAATAAATACGTATTTGAGAAGTAATTGTTAGACGGTTGTAATTGTAGAAATCTAAATTAAAGTTATTTGTCTTACATATATTATCTTAACAAAAATTATAAATTATTTTTATTTTTATTTTTATTGTTCTTACCAAAAATGAATTGGAGATACCTTATGTGGATTTTTAAATTGTGACTAAATCGACATCTTCTACAAAGGATTGTTGAGTTTTATAGTTTATAGTCGAGTGATAATCCATAAAAAGACTTATCCATGATTAAGTCAAGAAGAATATGAGTGAGTAAAAAAAGAATGAAAGTAAGAGTTAAGAATACTCCATAAAATGGTATTTATAAGTCTTTGGACAAGTAAAATATCTTATTAATTGTTATGGTTATTAAATATTACACTAACTTTCACGAAAGGTGAATAAGTTACTTTTCAATATTAACCAAATAAGCGGTAATTGCAGGTGATTAACTACCACAGTTCCATGTTTTCATATAAAGTAGTGCAATTATTATCATAAAAATGTTATTTGTGTGTTTCACAAATTTAGATAGTGTATTCAAAGAAACTATATTAATTATAGATATATGATACGAATTGAAAAGATATTGATAGTGATTAATATAGTTTTTGTGAACACACTCCCCTTATTTTATTTTACACTTCTTGTTATAAGAGTTGTGTGACTTGAATAGATAGTTGTCATTTAATATTTGGTTATTATAAAATTAAATTATTATTTATTTGTTCTGTTAATAAATTATTTTACATGCTTGGTATTGGATTTGAAGGTCAAGAAATGCAAAAGCCTTCCAACAAATAGTAGGGAGATCTAAATTTGGCGTGTCTATATTGCAGCTTACTACTAATGATCCTTTCCAGTGTTCAAACTATCTAGCTTTAACATAAATGACAAATTTGCTTAGGAATCAATTCATAAGTGGATAAACATGTATGTTGAGTTTGTCTACCATGGTTTCAACATTGTGGAAGAAACATGTTATATTTTTCCTTAATCTTTATATCATCTTCTCACTTCCTTTAGTAGAGACTTTATTGTAAGTTACCTAGGGATATTTCTTTTCAACACACTTTTATCTTATTTAGATACAAAGTTTTTAGAAAGCAATTTATTTTTTAAAGACTTTAAAATATTTTATGATATGCTGTTTGGATATTCAAATTTTTAAATTTATAAAAGTATTTTTAATTATTTAAAATTAGATAACTTTATATTTAATTGAAAAACAAGAATATGAAATTCTTAATGCTTTATTTTCTTTTTTTTTAATTTATGTATCTTTTGTTATATTTTCTTTGAGGTTAAACTTTGATATTCTCAACTGACTTTAACATTGTGAGCCTGACTAAGGATAAGGTGTCATATACTTAATATTATTGAAATTGTGTCACATTCTCAACATCATTTATTTGATTGATGCTAGCATTTAATATTAAAGTCAATTATAGTTATTTTTTCTCTATCATGGTCAAGGTTATAAGTTAATGTTATTTTTACCTCGTGTTAGTAAGTTAGGTTTCTTTTGTTAATATCAATAGTGTTTTTAAGCTAATGCCAAACATAATCTTATAGATAAATATTAACAAAAAAAATGTATATTTTAATTTGATTTCATTTGTTTTTTTTTTTAATCAATATCGATTTAAATGAAGATGATAGTTATTTCTCAATAACACTAAATTTTTCGTAACCAATATTAATAGGGCTAATTTCCCACCCAATAAATGCAAGTTAGGATTTTGTTTTCAATACCAATTGTATTATTTTTTAACAAATGTAAGTCAAAGTTTTATAGTTGATGTTGATATGATTTTTTTATAGTTGACTTTGTTAATATTTTTTATTTGCTAATGTAGGATGTCATATTTATCGATTGATGTTTGTCATAGTTTTTTCCATCCATGTTAATAAGACCAATTTTTTAAGATGCTAACTAGATTTTTGTATTGAAATTTGGTAGTTACTAAAATATTGATTTTTGTATTTACTAATAATTTAAATAGTTTATTTCAAACAATAAAATAAAACTCAATAAATTTGAATCATCTTATCTTTCAAAAAAATTAAACAATTTAAAATCAAAGCAATTCAAACAGACTATACATATGAATTTTAGAGTTTAGGGTTTAAAAAATATTTAAAATTGGATTGTTTTGTAGGCTAAATTTGGAGCTAATACTTTGGAACCTATCATTATGTTGTTTATTTGTCCTCTGCAGTTATCTCTTCTTACTAAGGCACCCAAATTTTCCACAAACAAAATAATTATCTCAGTATTTTCTTTGTCATTCTTACTTGTACTCTCTTGTGAGGGAAGATTTTGTAATCATTTCTGTGTTCCTATTGGTCTTCTTCCAGATCATGTAATTGTTATTGTTCTTGTTTCTTTCAATATTTTATGTTCCTGTTCATCTTTTAATCATCTAACTCTTGTTTCTTGAATTTCTTGCCATTTTTTGAAACATTAAAATGTCAATTGAAATACTAATATATTTGCATGCAATAAATAAATCACTATTATTATTGTTTTGCTAGATCTTATCGTTCATATTAAATTGCTATGTAAACTTTCTCTGTTTTCATGGTGCATAGTGTGTTGCATATATATAAAATAATTAAAGTATAAATAATTCGAATAAGTTTTAGAAGTTATTATTAATATTATTTATAATTATTTAATAGTAAAAACCTTTACATTCTCAATTCATTACAATTAAACTTTAAAAAATTATATTAAATGATAAAAAATATGCATATGAAACATATAAGCAATAAAACTCAAACTAATGAAGAGTTTATTTTCTAAAAATTATATGCAATACATGTGTCGTACACGTTTATTAAAAAATATACTCACTTACTATATTCATATTCAATATTGTGGATCAGCAACTTTTTGTAGGTCCCTTTGGTGAGTTGCAATGTGGTTATTAAGTTTTTCAAATTTTTAAATATATCAACTAATTTTATTTAATGTTATTCATCTTTGTTCACTAAATAAATATTTCAATGCAACATATAAACTTGATGGGTTTGTTGATTATATTATCTTTGTACACTACATCCATTAACTTTTTATTTATTAAATGTAACGCTCCAAAATTATTCAATTATTGTGATATATTAAAATAAAAGAAAAATAGGAAGTATAAAATTATTTTAAGAAAACTAACCAAAACTCATCATTTGGTTTCTAAAAACCTTATGAGTAAGGAAGTTAGAAAAACTTATGATTAAGGAAACTGCGTAGAACACTCCAACATACAAAATTTACTTTATCTAAATCATAATTTACAATACACATAAGTTTCCTTCCTTTCCTTTCCTTGTAAATGTGTGTATATACCATGTTTATAGAATAACATAAAAGTATTGATATCTTAACTTTCTATAATGCATTTGTTAAGATAAAATATGACATTTTTTTAATAGTTCTTAGAATCAAGTTCAGATCAATTTAATATTATTCAAACTAGTTATTAGACACTAAGTAATTTTAATAATAACTATTCTAGTAGTTATCTCAACCTAAAGTCTATGACATACCAATAAAATTAGCAAAACATCATCTGAAGAGTCAATGTTATTCTTAGATCTTACCACTAAGAGTCAAATTGAGGTTTTCACAAGTTGTATAGTCTATATTCCACTTGATAAATTAAAGTTGAATGAGAGAGCTTAAAGGATGAAAGGACACTCTGAAAGATTTCAAAACAAAATCATTATTAGAGTTTGAAATATTATCTTTGGAAACACGGTCTATTAATGTCACTTTCTAGGTAATCATGTTAATTACATGTTATAATATTTTTTTTATGTAGAATCTGAAACTATTTCTCATATACCATGTGATCCCAGATAATATAGATAACATGGACAAAAGAAGTTATACCATTCAATAATTCGTTATGTTTAAGATATCTCATAGTGTAAGAACAAATATTAGAACATCCATATCATAGAGATTTTTATCATCTTGTTATGGATGAGACACCATAAGGAAAAAGATGGATAAGGCGGGATTGAGATAATTCATATTAACTTATTCCTAGATATCATATTAACTTATGATTAAATGTTGATTAGAAAATAAAATTGTCTCTAGCACAAAACAATATTCATTCTCAATGTTTTGAAAGCTTAAAAAAAGCGAATTTAAAACTGAATGAAGTGAAGAAATAAGATTAGAATTATTCAAGACATAACCTAATTAAGCATGACATATATTTAGAATGAGAATGTATGATTCCAAACAAATTTAATGATCATAATCACACTGAGATTAGTAATAGAGATTAGTTCAACCTCACTATTTGTCACCAAGTTATAGACATGCACTCATAAGAGTGAACAGTTTTTTAATATTAATTTCATCTAACACAAAATTATGCTACCATGAATCCAACTTCTTAAGCAATATAATGAATAATTCATATGTATAAAAATAATACAATAACATAATCACATGTGATAGCATCAAACTTACTTGTATTCATTATAATAAATAGATAAACTTTATAGAATGTAGGGTTTATGTTTCTAGGATCTACATCACCAACTAATGATTCTATACCTTTAACATGTTAAGCACCATATTTCAAGAGTTTTTTTTAAAAAAAAAACTTTAACATTCTTTTTTCAAATTCATGTTTTAGAAAACTATTATAATTTTTTTTTTGTTTCCCCCCTTTCTTTTAGCTTTATATGTCCTTTTTTCATTCAAATTTTAGTAAGAATCATGAATTGTCAATGTAAAAAATTAATTCGTCATCAATCAATTAGAAATTATTGTTGGTATTGTTTTTTTAAAGCTATTATAAGAAAGTCTAAACTTATTATACTTATTAGTGATCTTGATTTGGATAATAGGGTAAAATTATTTTACATTATAAATATATAATATATTTTCTCATTTTATTAAAATCATTGTGGTAATTTATTTTTCATCTTTTTGCTCTTCCTAAATATTTGTCTTCTACTTGAAGGGTCTAATTTTGTAGCCATTCCATTCTTGTTTTTCAATGGTCTTTTTCTAATTGTCTAGCTTTTAGTTAATTTCTTAACATTTAAAGATATGAGATTTACATTGAATATATGTTTTGCATATTTATTTAATAAATGAGATGCTTGAATTTAATAAATGTATCAATGCTATTTATTTATTTTTCTAGAAAGTATCACTGATATTAAATTAGTAATATAATACTTGTATATTTATTTTTCTAGAAAGTACCTCTGCTATTAAATTGGTAATATAATACTTCCTATATGTTTTCATAGTCAGATTATAATTATTTTCAAAATAACTAAAACATATTCAAAATCACTAAAATTTTATTTTATTTATTTATAATTATTGACAATAAAAATTTGCATTCACAATCCATTACATTTAAACTTAAAAAAATGGTCAATTGATATATGGTAATAAAATATATACACAAAACCGATAAAAATAAAATATAATTTAAGAAGTTGTTTTTTTCTCTCTTAAAATAAGAGGCAATACATGAAATTATACACAAGTTTATTTAAATATAAAAAGTTGACTAAAATATATAAAAAATAGTAAAATTAATCTCGGTATCAGTTTAAAATTTACCATAATTAATTCATGTAAATGTACTTTTAATATATCATGCATGATTTTATTAAAGCTAATTGTTGATTTTTACTCAGTTACTGTTGAGAAATGATTTTTTCATACCTAATAGAACTAAATTGAATTTGGCTGATTGTTCTTATTTGTAAATCAAAATCATAATAAAAATTCTAAAAATAAAATTTTTTTTAACTGATAGACATGTCTATTGAAACTTGAATAAATTATTATATTTCAAGAGCTTCTGTCATAAAGTTTGAAGTTTTATTTAATTATTATTGTGCTGTTTTGAAAAACAAAATAGTGTAGTTACTTTCAATTTTTTTCTTTTACTTCTATTTTTCCTTTTTCATAAAATTTTATTATAATGACTATCTATGATTAATTAATGAAAAAATTATATTATCAATTAAAAATCTTTTTTTCAGAAAAGGTACATATATAAATATTAACAAATGAAGCATTTATAATGAGATTTAATAGTTATTCATGATAAAATATTATTTAATGTGGATTTTACAGCGAGTTACTTGAAATTGAATAGAGTTACTTATAAAATGAAGAGTTACTTCTCTTTAAAAATTTACCCTATTCAGTCCTACATAATTAGTACCCCTACCAAATTGGTCTCCTACATAATTCCATACAACAATTCCTGAATTATGAATCAACTATAAATCATTATTGATATGGTTTAAAGACAAAAAGAAATGTAAGTCAATAAAAATACTTGGTTATTTGTATTTAGAAAATAATGTAAAATTAGTATATCATATACGTATATAATTTATTTGGTGACATTTTTATATCACTAACTCTTTATCATTCTTTTGTGTGTATGGATCTAAAACTAAAAAGTGATAAAAAAAATTATTTGGAAATCTTTTATAAAAATAACAGAAAGTTTGGATTCATAATTTACTTTTTTTTTTCAAATCTGTTTAACAAAATTAATTCAAAAGTAATCACAATAAGTTAGGAAAAAAATAAATCAAAACTTAAACTAATAATCTTCTCAATTTAGATTTTTCACGATATTAATATAGATCATTAAATACTTTCAATTGTTTAAAATATTTTTGTTTAAAAAAGATACAGAAATATGGGTAAACATGATAAAAGAGAATTGTAAAAGTTAATTGGATCAAATATATTTAAGAAAAGATAAACTTGGAGATATCCAGAAAATAGGGATGAATTGAGTGATTTCACTATTTAGAATTTTAACATTTTTTTAGTACAAAATCTTTTATATTGAACACGTATATAGTTGATATGTATATGCAAAAGATTTTATTATAATCGAAAACTGTTACACATTCAATTTGTTTATCAGACCGTGTAACATGATCCATCTAGCATGACCGTCTAACATAAATAATTTCTTAGACTGTCTATCATGAACAAAGATTGTAGATCTTACAAAGATTGTAGATATCCATCTGCATAAAACAGTGTTTAGATCTTCCAATATTGAACAATTTGATTCCATTTTAGTCATCTCTTATAAATAAGTTCTTAAACACCTCTTCATATGCACTAGTTATAAGAATAATATAATCTCAAAGATATCTTAATCTTATTCTACCTTTTATTCCTATCCCTTCATTTGTCTTTGTCATATTTATTTTGTCAAACATGGTTAAACCCTCCAATTCATCAACCCAACTATCGTTTGATAATTCATTATTCTTCATAATAGTGATAAACATACCTTATCATGTTTTCTACATGTCTCAAACCTAACCCTCCTACTTTATTTGTCAAATTTATCCTTGACTACCTCCTTTCTCTCTCACCACTTATGCATAAGTTTGTTTTGCCTTAACATTATAACTTAGTGTCTGTATATTTCTATATTTTTCTCTTTTGAAGTGTATCGCCTTTGATTTTTCCAATCTATCTTTATTACCTAAAGAGTGAGTATTAATTCCCATTTTATTTTTATCCCTAAAAATAAGTTATTAAGTGGTTGGTAGAATGTAAAAAGACTATTTCTCACTGTAAGTATCTCATGTGCCTTTGAGTCTTGCATATTGTACAATACATCATTCAACTAGTTAACCATTTGTGGATAACTTCCAAGTTAGTGATGATTATAAATACGTAGTCATAATACAAACAATTTCTTGGTTTGTTATTTATGAGTTATAGTTGTTAGCTTGACACGACCATTATTCTGAAGCATTATATTGCAATCACGTGTTAACTTTAGGTTAATGTGCATTAAAAAAGTTGGATATTACATAAAAACCTAGTTTATAAATACCATCAATATTATATTTTGGTCCTTTCTTTTTTTCTCTATGGATGGTAGAGTAGCTATTAAGAGGTAAACTTTAAGTTTAATTTAATCTTATAAAATTGATTATTGAGATGAGGTTTTCATCACTTATATACTATAAAATGTCATTATCTCTAATTGACGTGAGATCTCCTACAATAACAAATTGCATGAGATCTCATACTACAAAGTAATCACTAAGATAAGTTCAACGACTTAGAGATGATATTCATAAACTTTTTGAATGTGTTAAGTTTGCCACAATAATTTTTAGCTTATTTATAGAGATTTTTTTTTAATATTTTAGCTCCCTGGTATTTAACAGAGTAGGTGTCGATCCTGCGAAAGCAAGAGGAGGATGAAAAAGATAAGCAACCCCCAATTGAAGGAGAAGAACAAAGAAACTAGTAGAAAACCCTAGTAGTGATGAGAACAGAGAAGAAAAGTGAAAGAAATGCAAAGTGAAGTAAAAATATTATTGTGTATTCAGTAGTGTTACAAGAGGTAGAGGTAGGTATAAAAAGGAGAAAATAAAAACGTGTTGGGCAGCCCAATCAAGAAAGCCCAAACATAAAAAGAAGCCCATATTTGGCCAAAAAAGAAAAATACAAGTAATATATTTTATCACCCCCCCCCCCCCTAACCTTAGGGAGGATGTAAAAAGTTTGCATGGGGGAAGAGAGTGGGATTTTTTTTATAATTCCAACTTTGATTTTTTCT
>Ga0123342_1004742_pt1 | contig 20435 bp, 11 predicted proteins | sample Turbeawhitnodule_FD_89960 | JGI IMG/M metagenome (GOLD analysis project Ga0123342, IMG submission 89960) | Root nodule microbial communities of legume samples collected from Mexico - Turtle bean Mexico white nodule | ecosystem: Host-associated > Plants > Roots > Nodule | place: Mexico: Nepantla... | reverse complement strand
TGGTTGTGTTGTAAGTGATCTAGGTTTGATTGCTTAGTGGAATTCCTCAGTGGTTTCTGAGAAGAATGGATGTAGCTCTGGGTTTAGAGTGAACCAGTATAAACATCTGTGTGCATTCTCTCTCTCCTTAATCTCTTTAAATTCAGTTTTAATATTTGCAAATTGGTATAAACAACCGATTGTTTCTGCGAAACAACCGATTGTTTTTTCTAGTGTTGTTGTTTTTGCTTTGTGTTTTGGCAAACTGAATTTCTTATCATTTGTTTCTTGAAGAAATTTCATTCTTGGCTTAAAAGTTTGCGAAAACCCTCTTTAAACAATTCATCTCCCCTCTAGTTTAAAGCCATCCATTCTAACAGCACACTCTTCCCTCTTGTCTCGGATCCTCCTCAACTAAACAGATATTATAAACTTGTCCATTGATCCGAAAGGCCTTGGACATCTCTGCCTTACACGATTTCAGGGCACGTACCTGTATACGAGCATATTCCAGGTTCTCCCACTTTGTTGTAGCTTCATCAATACCTACCAACGATGCCACTTCGCCAATAACCTTTGAAAGACACTCTTTGTTCCACAAAGATAGGGGTAGTCCATAACATCTGACCCAGACTAACTTATGGCTCGCCACATATGATTCCGACCATGGTTCTACGTCCTCAAAAACACTTACGAACCAATCTTTATTTAACTTAACTATATCCTCCATCCACAACCCTTCCTTAGGTGTCAAGAGGACCATATTATCTCCCATGTATCTCACTTTAAACATACTCACCCCCCTTTGACAACTTCTTCACGCAGTAAGTCATAGTTAAGATTAGAGGACATCCAGCCAACCGCACTCGATGACATCCACGACAATATTTCAGATTTTGATTCAACTATTGGACCCTTCCAGTGGTCTTATGGTTGTTTTTCTAACAGCATCAACATACGGTTGTTTCCTGTAACGGTCCCTTTGTGCCTCCTTTCCTTTCTTTTCTCTCAAAACCTCCTCAGTTCTCTGCTTCACAGGTTTATGCAAGAATTGTTTTTTGTTCGTTCTAGATACTTCGGACAAACCACCTACCTGGAAATCCCTTCCTCTCCTATATCTAGGAATATTCACATATAGTCTCTTATTGCCAATGTAGATTTGATCCAATTGCTTCTCCAATCTTGCCTCATTTTCCACCTTAAAGAACCTCACAAAGCCTAATCTTCTTTCCCACCTATTAAGACGTTTGGAGATGAAAACCTCTTTCACCCTTGTCCATCTCTGAAAGATTTTTAGCATATCGTACTCCCCATGATTTCCTGAAAAATTTGAGAAAAAGAATGTTGAGACATTGTTCGATGAAGCCACATTTCTGAAGACCTCTGGTTTTCGCCATTGAACTTCCTTCGCCCTCCGAACCGCCCATAGACCTCCGAACCGCCATCAGAGTAGCTTCGCAAACAAGGGATGATTCGAAATGTAGAACTGTTATGATGAATCCTCCAAGGGTAAACAGAAAGTGATCGGTAAAAATTTCTTGTACTGATATTTTACTTAGACAATATTATTCATTATCTTTAACAATAAATAATTGATATTGTTAAAATAAATTTTACTTCCCACAATGTGTGTATGTTTAATATATAATATAAACATTAAGAAAAGAAAAAGAAAAGTAGCAAAGAAGGATCACTTTTATAATACATGTGTTCAAGCAATTAAGTTACAAAGAACTCAAAAGCATTGAACCTTATTACATGATCCATGGTTACATAGAACTCCAAAGCATTCAACCTTACAATATGATACATGGTTCTTGCAATTGGGAGTTACATAGAACCCCAAAGCATAACCTTATTCCAACATAACACAGACAAACAAAAAAACACATACATTACAACAAACATGGAAAAACTCAGCATAATATGTCATACACATGACACTTTTCATAATGCTCAAGTTGCACTAGTTCCACCATAAAGGAACTTAAACACTTTCAATGAGAGGTCTTCCTCCATTCTCCATATATTTCCTTTTCAGACGCAATTGCCTCTCTGCATATAATTCCTCAGCAAACCTTCAAAAAAATCCTCTCAAAATTAGCATTCAATATATATATATATATAATAAACTAAACCCTAAAAAACACATAGTTGAGTGAGAAAGTGAGTGTACACACCTGTCAAGAGCTTGAGCATTTGTTTGGTTTAGTTCAAATGGAACAAATGTATTCACATTCATCCTCTTAACATTTTGGAGCAACAGTTCATTTCCTACCTTTTCAAGGTTATACATGTTCTCTTCCTCAACATTATCCATGGCTGCTATGGATGGATCCATGTTATACTCCTGCAATTACATATACAAACTTAATCTTATAAAATCAATTTTGTATTTTCCACTATAAACTATGTAAAAACCTAGTTACATATACCTGAATTCGAAGATAGTTATCTGCAGGTAAGAGACCAGGGAAGATTGTGGCAAGGTAGTAATGAGTCATGTCTGTACTGTATAGAACTTCACTAACAACTTCCACGTGTGTAGCTAGCCATGAAACCATGCAGAAACCTTCAAAGATGATGTTACCTAACTTGTCTTCAGCTTTTGTTCTTCCAGTTCCTAATGACAGCAACATAATTTCCTTTTGCCCACTGTGTTGTATCGCTTCACTCACAGCAGCCAGGGCCTAAAGAAGATATTAAATTGTTTTTTTAGTCTTATTTTTTATTCAATGATTTTAATAAACAATTCACGTGTAATCATTAAATTAAAAAATAAAATAAAAACTTATAATGAAATTGCTCTTGAAAATAACTATGTGGGTTTATATTTTTTCCCCTCCACAATAAAAAAACAAATTATATTGTTTCGGCAGTTCCCGATAAAAATAATTGTTATGGCATGCATAAAAATCAATTTTAATATTAACCCATTTACACCTATTTTAATTCCTACAAACTATAAACAGTAAAAATAGCGTCTAAACGCACTAAAACAAATTCTTTTTAAGTAAAATCATCAAAAAAGTAAAGTTTATTTTATTTAAAACAATGTCAGATAAAATATACATTTAATTTTTTTTTATACTTCTTCCCATATAATTATATTTTATTTTTTATGCTATAATTAGGTTTATATTTACACCCATGTAAATTTTTTTAGTTTGATTCTTGTTATTTTACTTTTGTTGTCGTAAAATATTTATTTTTTCTTGTTTTAATCTGCATAATATTTTTTATTTTAAATTAGTTTTTTTGAAATATTTTTTGAACTCAAGTAACTTAGATTCTCGTAAATCAATCTTAGAAACAAATATTAATTAGTTACTAAATTAAATTGGATACTATTTTATAGATTAAAACATTGATATCTAAAGTAATTTTTAAATTTATAAACTAGTATCTAATTAGTTAATTGTGATCTAAAGTATTAAGGTTATTATCCATAATTAGGTATCAATCTAGAAACTAATTTATAAAGATATTATTAATAAAAAGAACTATTTTAGATATTTATAATTATTTTAGTATTTAAAAAGTATCTAAGTTTGTTATAATTAATTATTTTTATTTAATAATTTTTTAACAATAATAAGTATTTGTCTAAATTTAAGTTTTGGATGAATATTTACAGGATTGTTAGCAGACAGAGCACCATCAACCAAATCAAATTGAACTTGATCGTTCTGAAAGCGGTGGGATGGAAAATAAGTTGGTGCAGCAGAAGTTCCCAGACCTATGTCTGAGAGTTTCACATTCAAGTAAGGTTCTGACTTCACCTGCATCATCATCATCATCATCAAACTATCAAAAACAACAGTATTCAAGAAAAAGGTTGATACATGCATACAATAATTTGATACCATGTTATCCTAACCTTGAAGTTTGAGAATATAACTGGGTTGTTTTTCTTCTGGTCAAAAGTTGGTATTACTACGTTCGTCAATGTCTCACTCAGTCTCAGTTTTTTCAATAACTCACCTGTTTTGTATTCTAAGAACTTTCCATCGTACTTGGGACATTTTTGAAGATCATACCAAGCTCTGCATGTTGTTGCATCACAATACTCAAAACGTTTAACCAAATTAAAGGTAAAAGAGATTCAACTTTTAAATCATTTTTTTCTCCAAAACTATACCTTAATTTTAACAACGTGTTGCCTCAAATTAACACCATATATGACCCCACAAGGGGTGGAAAAAAAAGTTTCTTTCATAGACTTTTTATTAAACCCTATTTCATGAAGAAATTTCATGTTCTTTTTTTTCATATGTATTGTAAGAAGTAAATAACTTTTTTTATGGACAATAAACTAATAATTACGTGTTGGTTTATGATGGAAGGTTGATAGTTATACCTAGGTTTAAATATTTGAGGGCCATATATCTTGTAGAATTGCACCACTTGCGATGGAGTAAAGAGAGGACGTTTAATGTCAGATGAGTTCGGAGCTGCTAACATAAGACTCATGAGTCCACCAGTGCTTGTTCCTGATATCACATCAAAATAATGTGCCAACGATGTTGTTGGATCTTTTTCCTGCAACTCACCACATTCTCAAATGTTACCATTAATGTATATTCAACTAAGCTTTTTAATTCTCCAATATCTTCACCCAAACTAAAATATATAGATTCAAATATTATCAAATAAACCACATCCCCTTCTTTCTTCTCCTCTATTTTCTCTTTTACATTTTCGTAAACAAATTATATACAACATATTAAACACTTCATCCTTACCTACTTAGTTAAGATATTCTTGAAGTATCTCTTATCTCATTTTATTTTATTTATTCTTTGTTGATAAAAAAAATGTTAAACACTTCAAAAAAAATAACTCTTTACAAAATTATTATTATTATTATATATATATATATATATATATAACTCTTGAATAATATATATAATGTTTGTTTGGGGAAAATTAAGGAACTTTATATATTTGTATATAACTTTTAAAGAGAAGGTACTATACTACACTAGTTTTATATAGGCAAAAGTTAAGGATTATTAATAACTTTGCCTAAAAAAACTCTCATACTCCTTGAATAATAGGATAAGAGTATTATAGTTACCAAATCTTTCACCTTGATAGCAAGAATGCACATGCAAAGTTTTTAGAATCCACACACTTAGAATATATATCATATTTGTTCATCTTTTTTGCTGATTATAAAGAAAAAAGACGATGATAATATAATAGATAATGGACCTTAAGAGCCTTGTCCAAATACTCAAGAACAGTTGCTGGAATAATTCCTCTGATGCCACCACCATCAATGCTGAGAATGGATACGTGATCTCCATAAGATGGAGGTGGCAATGGTGTGTTGAAGCCACCCATGAGTTGGCTCAAAAACACCAAAGAAAACAACAGCAATGGACACATTTTTATCTAAAATGAGTTCCAAGAGAGAATAGCAATGGAGAATGAAGAGCTTGAAGATTCCTCTCTAATGTAAATGCTATTTATAGACTTTTTCTTTTGCCACCATGCATGCAAGTACAAAAATTAGAAATCTCAAAATTTATTGTTATAATGGCGTTTGGCTTAAACAATGTGAAGTTCATGGGTAATTAACTAGGACCACTTCAAAATATAATTATATAATTTTAGAGTTAATATATATATTGTGAACTAGTGAGAAATCACGTTAGGTACGTATGACTTTTAAAATAATTTATGTAGAATAGTTGATAGGAACTGTATCAAATCACCCTACTTTGTGTTTCATACTAATTTTATTTTTTACTGATAAAAAATTAAAATTAAAAATCATTTTTATAAGATCATTTCAAAAGACGTATTAGGTTTTCATTATTTAAATATTATTTAATAATATATTTAATATATCTCTATTTTTGTAATAACCACTTCTTACGTTTATACACTATATATATGGTTTTCTTTTTCAAAATATATATGAAATTTTTACTTTTGGTTACTTTTAGAAATGGAAAACATAAATTTATATTTATACTTAATTTTTTAATAAAACTCAGGTTAAATATTGCTAGACATCATTATAAATTTTGATATATCAATGACGTTGATGATCCAAAACTTAACAATCATATATCATTCCATAAAAAATTAAATATAGAAAAAGAAATCAAATTTAAAAACATGGGCGAACAAACCAAATTCATACTTACAACCATACAAATCACACACACTATGTAAAAGAACTATATAAATAATAACTTAGAAATTATATTTATTATTAAAAAAAACTTTAAACTAATAATACAAGGTAAAACATTTAAAGGTGAAAGGATAATGTGAAGCCACATGAATAACTGTTTATTTAAAGGTGGAGTGGTGGATCATACTGAAATGTTCTCTGACACAGATTAAGGTTTGATCCTGAATTTTATCAAAGATACTGTCAGTTAATTTCTCATTCTCTGATTGGTGTTTAGAATCGTTGATATGTATGCATTCAATTTAGTTTTTTTTTATAAGGGGTTGATCCTTGTTATTCTTTTTTATTATTGGTTGAGATGAGATAGATCATAGAAGACCTTTTTTATTGATATATAGATGGAAAGGTACTTTGTGAACATCATTTGTTGACCACCCTTGAAGTAGTTCCATTTAATTTCATTGTTATTTGTTGATAAAAAAACGAGGTAAAACATTAAATCATCACTTGAAATCAAGTATATAATAAACCACCACAAGATTAACAAATCTTTCAAACATTTTGATTTCATTTTCGATAAATATAAAAGATCTTAAACTTCATATCATCATAAATTTTGAATATGTTTCTTCCATCTATTTCTAAGAACTATCAAGAAGTAGAATAAAGAAGAAAAATATGGCAAATCAAAGAAAAATAACATTCTAACCACGTACTTCTATATAACCAGAAGTTGGCCGATATTTTAATAATTAAAATAGTACTCCATAATTTAAATAATTAAAATAGGACCCCATAATTTAAATGTAAAATTCTTTATTATTTGGAGAAATAAATTATAAATTATGGATTATCAAAATTAAAAATTGACTACGTGTAATTACTTAAAAAATTATCTCTCTCTATATTATATTATATATATATATATTAATTTTGATTGTTTGTTTATAAAAAATAATGAATAAATTAATTTGGACATTTAGAATATGTCGTAACCCATATAAAAATTATCAGTCTTATACCCCCCTTCATTTTAAGCAGACCAAAAAAACAAACTAATTAAACGCGGATATTATATACTGATTATCAAAAAGAAAAAGAGCATACTTAAAGAAAATTTGATTCCACACCCAAAAAAAAAGCATAATGAAGACAATATAAAAGATGGAATATTAAAGAAATTACAAATATGTGCCCATCTCCATGTACCTCCATTAATTTTGATTGTTCAATATTAACTAATAATATCATATTTATTTTAGCTTATGGTACTTTTATATAAGGTTTATATAAAGGTTGAAACATTTCTAAAATATTTTATTTTTATTAATATTCCAATTTTATTTATTTTATTTTATTTTGATAAAAAAAGTTTTATATTTATTTTTATGATAATTAACCATATGTTCTCATTGATAAAATTCTTCTTATAGGATATTGAGTGAGGATTTTGGATTATGAGGAGAAAGAATAATTACAAATCTAACTCATATCATATATATAGTGTAAATGCTTAATTTTCGAAGAAACAATATAAAAATTTAGAAGAAAAGAATAAAGAGATTAAATATGAGAAAAGTTTATTTTAATATATTTTTAGTATCTTACGATAAAATGCACAAATTTTGATTTTGATTTCTATACTTTTTATTCTTCTAATTTTTATTTATTTTTATTTTGCATAGTTTCTGCCATTAAATATTTTTCGCTTTCGAATTCTTAAGTTACTATTCTATACCTAAAATTGACATTAATTTTAAGATACATAAATAATATTTGATTTGGAATAAAATAAATGAAAAGGTACATGTATAAAAAAATAGGATTTTGTTATAAGGTCGATAAATTTTATCTTTTAATTATTAAAATAGATAAATTTTAAATAATTATAGAAAAATCATAAGAAGTGGAAAAGTGATACGACATTTTAGTGTATTCAAATTGAAATCGTGTTAAACTGACCTAACTTATAAATTTTGATATTTTTTTAAAATTTTACCTATTTTAATAATTTAGAAATAAAAATATACCGAATTAATAAAATCCCCAGAAAAATACTAATAAGCTCAAGTAACGTATTTGCTCTTTCACTCCACACAATTAATTAACGAGTACAATAGGATGATAGCAAATAAAAAAAAATATCATAAGAAATAAAAATAATGATTTTATATTTTTAGAGATAAAAATAAAAATAAAAAATGAATCAAAATATAATTTTGATTATTTTACAGTGTTTAAAAATATTTTTATTTATAATTTAATATGATCTAGAAACTTATTTAAAATTTACTTTGACTTTTTTTCAAAAATGAAATATAATTTTAAAAAAATCGATTTAAAAATTTTCAAATTAATAAACTTTTAATGGGTCATTTTCATTTTAGTTTCCAAATAATTTTTCTATTGTGAATAGTTGAAGTAATTGGGGTTCGAAGTTCACCAAAATGAAAGTAGGTTCCATGATTCAGAGATATTTTTATTTACTCTTCATCGAATTAAATTAATCCGAACTAAGATTTTAAAACATTATATTCATGAACTAAAAAAATAATATTTAACTTTTTAAATTAAATATAAATCTGTAAATAATTGTGTATATATTAGTTTCTTCTTTGCTTTTGTATATATTTTATTTTAAATTATTAAGATATTTTTATTTATTTAATACTTTACTTTAAAACTTCTGTAATTATAATTTTATTTTTTATGGTAAAAGAGAAAATTATATATTTTTTAATATTAAAGTTTTTGATAAAATAATATTTCTTTCACCTGTTAAAGAAGTAAAAACATAAATATAAATTACACACAAATTTCATACATCAAATATTAAAAATAAGATTAAATATACACTTTTATTTTGAAAGTATGAAAATATAAAAATGATCGCATGCATTGAAATTTTACGAACAAATTTCGTTGACTCATTGTGTCATCTTATTCCGTCAGTTTGTTTTGTTGTCATTCCTCATAATTCGTCACGTAATAGACTGATTCATTAATCCATTTTATTAAATTAAAAATTAAAATAAAAAATAATTTTTTATATGATATTACCCGAAGGATATAAATATATTATTAATTATAATTTATAATTAACACTTATAAATTAAATTTTATTTTAATTATAATAAAATAGTTTAATATTAAATCCAACAAATACTCGTTAAGATAAGCTCGAAAATGATTCTGATACCATATTACGAGTATACTTTAAGCCTAACTCAACCCCATAAAATCGGCTCATAGGATTGAGATTTGCACCACTTATATACAATGAAAAGTTCTAATATCTAGTCGACATGGGATCTCTAACATAAAATTATAATAAAATATTAATTATTTCTATTAGGAGGTAAAATTTAAGTTTAACTTAATATTATAAGATTTATTTTGTATATGAAAATTATATATTATATTATGATTTGTCTATATTTTTACATAACTAGTTATGGTTTATATCCTTTTCCAACATTAAAGAAACATATTCCACAATTTTGAAGCCTCATAAATCTCATGTCTGAGTCACGTGATTACGTTTTGTGTCTTTGTTTCTTCTTACAAACACAAATGATGTTTCTGTCTCTTTTCTGGGGTTTTCTTCTTTAAAAAATAATGCCTTTCTCACACTGAGGTGTATATGGCAATTAAATTCCAACTTAATGTATCCGTCAAATCCTGACCTAATTTTTACAGAAAAAATCTGCTTCACCACCAAACTTACCCTATTATATATTACCTTATCACATCAATAATAATATATATAATATTTTTCTAAAAATATTATTAAATATAACTATATGAGTCACATAATTGATAACTTTTTTATAATAATTTTAATTAAATTTTACTTTTCAGAAATCTCTTATAACAAAATATTGAGATCTTTGTTAGCGTAGTGTAATTTATTTTTAAAGTATCAAAATAAATAATTTTAAAAAAAATTATCAAATTAAATAAATCGTGTCAACTGATTGTAATTAAAAATTCATTATATTAAAATCAAATTACACTGAAACTGACTTCAGTTAAAATATACTAAAATTAATTCACTTTTGACATGAATTCTTTATAATGAAGTTATGTTACATTTACATAACTTTTCTATTTTAATAATTTTTTTAAATTTTATTTATTTTAATAATTAAAAAATAAAATTATATGATATTAGTAAAAGAAATTATACAAATTTTGAAACAGCCAACAGAAATTAATGAGAATAGAAGCAACCAGCTCATGTAATGTGGGATGGTTACACGTGTATAAAGAGACAAACAGTCATTAACTGCTGCATAGGATGTGACCACCCATAAATATTGGCAATAAATATATATATATATATATATATATATATATATATATATAATATAATAACAAATAAAAAATAGATTGCCTTGGTGTTAAAACGTTTTGAGGGTAACAACTGTTTCCTAAATGTTTAACAACAATAAATTGAATAATTGGGACACATTATTTCTAAGACTCATAATGTCCAAATTTTATAACATTATATTTAATAATTTTTTTATATATTGATAAAAGAAATATTTTATGTTAGAAAATTATTTTTTTAATAATTTTATGTCTTATATGGTTTTATTTAAGATAAAAGACTTTAAATTGTTTTATTAGTGAAGATAACTAAGGTATTTGAGAAATAATTTTTAAATTGGTATCTAATTAGTTATCAAGGTTTTTCTACCAAATTTAGAATCTAAATAATTGGTAGTTAAAACCCTGATAACTAATTAGATACCAATTTAGAAAAATAATAGAAACTAATTTAGAAACCAATAATTTTTTTAGTCTTTAAAATGATTTCTAATTTAGTCAATATAATAACTAATTATTTTTTGTCTCTAAAATTAGTTTTTATTTAATGATTTTCTTGTAATGAATATCATGTATGGAAAGATTGAAGAAACTCATATTATATAAATATTTTAAATTTTATATCATGTTAATATTTATACTCTTATAAAAGAGATACATTACCTTTAATATTATTAATTAGAAAATTATATCCTTTAAATAAATAAAACATAATCTTCTTATTCAATAAGGTAGCGAGTGTATAACTTTTTCACTTAACAAATTAAATAATGTATCCCTTAAAATAATCACTAATATATTTTTTTAAAATAATTATGATAAAATTATATATTTTCTTAAAATTATATTATTTAGTGTAATAAAAATAAGAATAGGAGGGTGAATTATTCTCAGTTTCAACACAAGAATAATACTCATTTTTTCATTGTTTCTACTAAAAGCTATATTAGAATGTTAGGTAAAGATTTTAATAAATAAATTTATGCATAATGATATATTTAACTTTTTTATTTTGAAGTTCTTTGGTATCACTACCCAGACGTGAAAAAGTCTCTAAGCCTACTCAAGTTTATATTGAATTTTTTTCTTGTTGGTTGGATTAAAGTTAACATTGACGGTGTTGCTAGATGTTCTCTTAAGTTTTGTGCTTGTTTTATGATCTTTAGAAAGAGTATGATAGAGTTTGTTGACCACTCTTTTTCTTTTTTTTGGGACTAGTCTTCTCTCTTTCTTGAGTTTATGAGAATTATCATTGTTATTAAGCATGTTAAGAAGGCTGATTACATATATTTGTGTCTGAAAAGTGATTTTACCTTGGTATGCTATGCTTTTTCTTTCTTCCAGGCATCTCGTTCCTTAGTGTATCTGTAATAAATTGAATAAATATTCATCTTTTTGTAAAAATATAGAGTTTAAAGTTTTTCCTATATTTAGAGAAAACAATAACCGTGTGATAAGCTTGTTTCTTTTGGGGTTGAGTAATAAACTTGATTATGTTTGGTATAATAGTATTTCATCTAACATTTCTTTAGATTTTTTCTATAATAGGTATAAATTCCCTATGTATCGTTTTGCTTAGATGCTTTAGGATTATTTTTTTGTATTTCTTTGCACGAGTTTGGTATAATCTTTTATGTTTGTTCATTCTTTTTTTTTTCTTTTATGTTATGTTTCATGTTTAATGAATTTTACGGTATCAACTTAACTAAGATGTCATGTTTCATATTGATATATAAAATGAATTTTATAAAAGAAACCATCTGATATTAATATATAAAATGAATTTTATAAAAGAAACCATGTGAGTATATTGTATTGATAATAAGATTTTATAAGATACTCTTATCATACGAGTAACATTCAAGATTATAAGTTTAAGATGTATTTTTTTTTCTATTAGAATATGTTGATATGATATAAAATTCAGGTCTCAGGTCATAAAAAAAATTAATTTCTTTTATTTTAAATATAACTTTTCTCCAAACAAAATTAGAAAAACATCTTGTTAAAGTAAAATTTTTACAATGAAAAAAATATTATATAAAATGAATTAAGATATCATATTACTTGAAATGCAAATGCCTAAGATCCTAATCAATATTATTAGTTTTCATTTCAGAATCGTGTGAGGCACGCATTTGTAAATTTTATATAATAGAAGCTAGTAACCAAATTCAATTAAGCAGTACTTTTCCTTGAAAAGTCTTATAGGATAAAAAAAATACTCACACATTTGTGCAAAAACATAATTTATAACTTCACTAAAATAAACATTAAAATTAATTACTATATTACTTTTTGAAATAGTTTTCATACAATATAATTTGAAATAGATACAAAAAACATATAAACATAAGTATAGAAACATACACACATAAAGACACACAACTCATAGAACAGACTTAATTATAATTTAAAATAAATTAATATAAATATAACTAAATATATATGACATTATAAATTTAAATTATTAATACTCATAAAAGTTTTAACAGAAAATAATTTATTGAATTTAAATAAAAATATAAACAAAATATAATTTATTTTTTAATTTATATAATTATTAAAATAAAATATTATGAATTATTTTTGATTTAATTACCATTTATTACTATAAGAAAATGACGAATTAGGTACCAAAAATTAGTCTTGACCAATAATCCATTTTAAGGGGACGTCAGCATTTTAATTAAAGAAAGTGTAAAATAAAAGGCGTTCATAAATAAAATTCAATTTGAAATATTTTTTTTATATTTTTAAAAAGTGTAGCGTCAATTTGACTACGTCTAATAAGACACATAATTGATATATGTATTTTTTGTGTGACATAATTATTAACATTTTTTATTGTAAATGTAATATTTGATTGTTTGTAGCATAGTGTGTTATTTTTGGTAATTAAAATATTTGAAACAAAAGTAAGTTTTATTTGTAAATAAGTATTTAGGAAATAATATTTAATTTTTTATTGATGATAAAGTTAAGTTAATTTTATGTAATTAAAATGATTTAATTATAAAATTGATAAAAGTATTAGAAGTGAATTACGTAGTATTATTTTTTATTTAATTAAATAAGAAGTGTCAATGTTAAAACTATTTTAAAAATATATATGAAAAGGTTAAGAAAGAAATTAGAAAAGAGAAAAATAATAATTGAGTAAAATAATTATTTAAAAATAAAAAAAAATTGATTGAGGAAAGAGAATTTGACAAATTTTTTTAATGTAATTAAAATGAAATACAATTTTGGTAAGTATAAAATTAATATAAATAATTATAACTTTTCATATGTTAAGTAAAATACTATTCAAATTTTAGTGATGTTAATTGATATTACCTGTTTAATGTCAAAAAGTAATTTAAAAGTTTAGAAATAAGGAATTAATTATTATAATATTTGAAAACAAACGTAGGATAAGAAAAATATAAAGTTTTTTAATAATATTTTTTTCATGTGATTCTTGATGTGTCAGCCTAGTTGAGATGTTCTAGTTGCATAATGATATCTAATATGAAAGCTTTTATAAAAAAAGAAAAAAAATGTTTTTATAAACCTTTGGTAGTGATTTTTAATATGAAAAATGTAATTAAATTTAAAATTAAGACTATTAAATGACATCTAAATTTCTCATATTATTATAAATTCTTAAAATTTGTTAAGTTAATTATTTTCTTTTTATAAAAGCTTTCACATTAGGCATCATTATGCAACTTGACATCTCAAATAGACTGACACCTCAAATAACAATAATCATTTGACATCACATGAAAAAAGTATTATTAAAAAAATAAAAAAGAAAGAAAATACAAAATATGGGGGAACTAGACCAAAACCTATATGTTAAAAAAAATGATACATAAGCACACAATACCTATTCATAAAGAATTCTAGGAACAAACTAGATAGAAGCCTATTATATAAATGAAATGATTGTCTATGAATAAATCCTAAATTAGTCAACTTATCAGCACACACATGAGTAACCATAAACCTGATTTTCCCACAGTAATTAAGACAAGTATTCTACAGATTACGAAACATCCACAGAACATTAGTCCTAACAGTGAACGCAACACAAACCAAGGCAGAATCACATTCAATCCAAACATTAGTAAGCCTCATCTTTTGAGCTTCCTCCGTAGCATGTATAACTCGATAAAATTCAGCAACAATAGTAGTTTGAACTTCAAGAAACGCAGAGAAAGCATCAATAAATTCTCTCATACTCCCACGGAAAATACCTAGCAAGACCAGGATACCCCTAACAGCCTCATAAGTATTTAATTTTAACCTAGCCTAGCGAAGGAAACTCCTATCTAACAGGAAGAGGACGGAGAACTTTACCACTACGAGTATTAATACCAAAAAACTTAATCACAAAAAAAATCCAACATATCATTCTTCATTGAAGCCTTAAACAAATTTCCCACTAGACAAGTTAAATCTTTAATTACCGAAATAACCTTAGAAACCTCAATCTTATCATGAAATCAAGCATAATTCTTCATACGCCATATCATCCAAATAGAAAAAGTTATCACAACAAGCTTAATCAATTTAACCAAAGGACTAACATCACTCTTAATAAAAGAAAGAAGATCATCCTTATTAGAGAAATGAGAAGTAAGAAAAATCTGCCAAACCCAACTCCAAATATACAATGCATTAGAACATTCAAAAAATAAATGATGAATAGATTCCTCATGTTTTTCACAAAGTGTACACATAGAACATGTATGCAAACCTATATTCTAAATATGTTGATCTGTGGGAAGCTGCCCATGAAAAAGTCCTAGCCGATTTAAGAGTGAAACAACCAAACTCATCTAGAATCCAATTAGGAATATCCTATTCCTCCCTAACCATGATATTATCAAAAAAATGAGACATCTGCTGTAAAGAAGTAGTAGAACACCATTTATCATCCCAGAAATTAATAAAAACACTTGCACCAACAGTCTAAGAAATATATTCAAGTATAGTAGAATAAAACTACTTAGATCCAGGACAAAAAGACAAGAATCTATAAACCATTTTAAACTCGTATTTTGATTTAAGAACCTTGGCTTTCAAGAGCAAAGACCAAGGTCTGTTGCTATAAGCAAAGTTCCAAGCAAGCTTAAGAAGATACGCATAATTTTCATGATGAAGGTTAATAATCTTAAAACCTCTATTCTCAAGAGGTGAACAAATCGTCGCCCAATTAAGGGTAGCTATGCCTTTTTTCATAATATCATCGGTCCAAACATGTCATTCATACATATTAAATCTATAAGCTAGAAATCCAATAATCACCATTGACCAATTGAATCCGATCCATCATTCTAATAGATTTATCTTTCCAAGTATTAAGTTAATTTGTTTAGTTTTATTAATAGTGAATTGCTTGACAATTTGTTTATATAAACAATAGTAGTGGGATAATCCTAGAGGGGTGTTTAAAGTAAGAAGGGTAATCATTTTCTCAGAAGTGTTTACAATTTTTTTTAAAAATATTTTCCAATAATGTGAGGAGAGAAAAATAAATAGAATTTATGCAATAGGACAATAATAAAACAAGGGACAATGTCAGGAGAGTATGCCTATAAATTTGAATAACTAGAAAAATACTATACTTTATTTTATCACCTAGAAGAAAGAATGAAGTGTATGAAATTTGGAGACGAACTTTAACCTGAATTAAGAAAAGCTGTAAAGATATTAAAGATTTTTTATTTTCCTACACTTATGCACAAATTTTGGAAGATTTTGAAAATAACTTAATTAATAAACCAAAATATTTCAAGACTCAATTAAATAAGAAGAGATATAATGAAAGGAAAACTTATATTTGCCCTCAATAGAAGCTTTGATAATCATCTCTAATAATCATCATCCCAAGGACTGCAAATACCCACACTAAGTGTTTTAAGTGTGGAAAAGACCATTATATTAAAAATTGTCATCTTAAAAGACCCGTTTGCTACAAAATGTTGAAAACCTAGTAATGTATTTTTAGAATTTTTTTAGAATGTGGATAACTAAACAAGACTTGTAACATCTATGAGAGTTTATAACATTTTTTTTAAATAAAAGCTTCCATGTTAGGTATCACTATGCAACTTAAGATCTCAGCTAGACTGACACCTCAAGTTACAACAATCATTTACCATCACATGAAAAAAAGTATTATTGAACAAAAGAAAAAAAGAAAGAAAAAACAAAAATACGGGAGGACTAGACCAAACATGACTAGAGCTTAACCTGATTAAAATAATGACCTGATTCAAGGTAAGTGATTCATTAAAGGAAAGACTAAGACTTTAAATGTACTATATGACTTTACAACTCATTCATTTATTTCTTTTTTATTGCATTCCATTCCTTGAATTTTCACTTTCTTCTTTAAATCCCAATTTGATTGTTTCAACTCCCATAGAAAAAAACTATAATTAGTGATAAAGTTTGCACAAATTGTCCTTTAATGATAAAAAAAAAGAAAAATCCTTGTAAATTTAATATATTTACCTTTTTTCTAATTAGATGTAGTTTAGGGTTTTTTTTATCAGCAATAAAAAATAAATAAATAAGAACCACTTTAGGCGTGATCCAACTTATGTACAAAATCTCACCTTCTAAATAGTATCTAATTTAGTTAATATAGTGACTAATTATTTTATGTTTCTAAAATTTATTTTTATTTAATAATTTTCTTGTAATGATACGTGGAGTTTTTTTACATATTCCCAGAGGATGAGAGTAGTTTTTCCATCAAATAATAAAAAGATTTAAATAAAATAAAATAAAAGAAAGTGAAATAAATACACAAATAGGTAAAATAAAGTTAAAAAATGTAGTTTATAATTTGAATGTGGATCAAATTTTTGTGATGTTGCATGATTCTATTTTCTTTTTAGATAATGCAGCTTTGCATCCACCAGTCACTAGAATTTATTTTCACCACAAGGCATCAAATACCCTTATCCACGCCAATATTTCTATGTCTGTATGTTATAAAGATGATAAGTGTTGATGAAAATTTCATTTTTTTTTTTAAAATGTCATTATTATCATAGACTTTTTTAATAAATTGTAAGGTGTAAAAATTTAACAAATCTTCATTATGTTTATATATATATATTAATAATAAAAAAATAAAATAAAAAGTAAAAAATATATACCGTACAAGAAAAATATGAAATAGAAACCAATTTTAGAGAAAAAAAAAAAATTAGTTGCTATAGTAACTAAATTAGAGACTATTTTAGAAACTAAAAACAAATTTGATTTCTAAATTAGTTTCTATTAATGTTAAATGGTTTTTAAATTGGTATCTAATTAACAACCAATGTTTTAACTATCAATTATTTAGTTTCTAAATTTGGTAGCAAAAACCTTGGTTGCTAATTAGATACCAATTTAGAAACCATTTAACAATAATATAAACTAACTTAGAAAACAAAATTTTTTTAATATCTAAAATGGTCTCTAATTTAGTCACTATAGCAACTAATTATTTTTTTTTCACTAAAAATTAATTTCTAATTCATAATTTTTTTGTAGTGATAATTTATGTAAAATAAAAATTGAAAAAGAGAAAATAAAATTTGTTGCTACTTTGAGTGTGAATCTAAGTTTTTTTTTAATGTCCTTGAGTGATTGTATCTTATTTGAAGATAATGTAGGTTATTTGCCTCCACCATATATATAGAGCATCTTGTAGAAGGCCTCATATTACCTTATCCAGTAGAATGCTTCTCAGTCTGCACTGCAATTGATGACAATAATGATTGATGCAAAGTTCAACCAAAAAAGTCCAAGAAAATATCAAATGTGTTGTTATCAGTGTGGACGACAATTCTAATAATTTAGAGAATAAACTAAAAGAAATTATGAGCTATATACCAAATTGATGTCGAAAGATCAGAATACCACACAAACCTTTTCATAAAACATTACTAGTAAAAATATTAATTAATTAGTAGCAGTTGGGTTTATGCTATATGTAAGAAACTTTAAAACTATTAATTTTAATTTTAAAGGTTGATTATAAATAGTATTGGTTAAGTTGGGGTTAATTTGTTATTAATTTTTAAATTATTTTTTATTAAAGTAATTTACTATTAGTTAAGTTAATGTTAATGTGTTTTTATTTTAAAATTTATTTGATTTGTTTGTGTTGGCTGAAGTCATATTAAGTAAAAAAAAAATAGTATTAAGCTAATTTGTTTCAATTTGTTTGACACTAATGACAATAATTAAAAAAAAAAAGTTTATCGTAAAACATTTTCATTCTTCAACAAAATAAAATAAAAATAAATTATAGTGAATGAAGGAAATGAATGTGAATGAAAAAGATAAGTAAGGATAGATGAGATATGAGTGGATGAAGGAAATGAGTATAAATAAAGGAGAAGAAGAGATAGTGTGAATAAACCTCACAAGTGTGAATTAAGGAGATGAGGAGAAAAGTGCAAGAAGATTTGTGAATGAGAAGATTTGTCATATTTAAATATGAACTTTTGGATTAAACTTAGAGGTTGGGTTGTCAGTTACTAGTACTAAAATGGAGGCAGATCTTAAACACTCCTTAATCCATTTAATCCAAATTATGCAAAATCCAAATCTTTTCAATATGTAAAACAAAAACCTTAATATACTTTCTCATAATAAATAATAAATTCTAAATCCTAAATCCTAAATCCTCTTGAATTGTGTAATCCTATACAAGAAAGGTAATAGAGTTTTGTCAATTACAAGTATCTTCTTTAACCTTATAAACAACACTTTAGCTGCAATCTAGATTTAATTAAAAGATTTTTTTTTGACCAAACTTGTGGAGGAAAAAAAAAAAAAACTATAAAATTAGGAAAACTGAAAAGTACAAAAAAATTTGTTTCTAAAAGTATCATGGCCTATAAAGTTAGGAACCGAACTCCACCAAATAAAGTCTCGTAAACAAAATTAGCTAGATTACGTTCACTAGAATTGCTTCCTTTCTTTTAGGATACAAAAATAATGAAAAATGATAGAAGAAAGCAAAGATAGATATCTTCTCCATCTAGCTCTAAGACATCATGGGACAATTGTAATATTCTCGTCATAGAAATTGCGCCTAAAGCCTCCTTTTGCATAAAAGCCATGGAAATTGTGCTGCCTGTTATACAAAATTTTCTGCTACACTCAATTATGCAGAAAAAACTGCATCTGTTCTAACACAAACAAACTCCAAAAACCAGCACATGGATAACTCCCTTCTAACCCCAAAATTCTAAACCCCCAGAAATCAGCTCTGCAAAACTCTGATTGATCACCTAAGTGCAATTGATCACTAACAGTCATGGCTACTAGAATTTGTATACTGAGAGATTTTCCTGTGTTTCCAGCCACATGGTCATGCTGCACTCCATTCTACGATGAAGAACCCTGGCTCACCCTTTTAGTGCTCTTTCTTTCATTGTAGTCTGAGCCATATCAGTAATTGATGTCATGTTGCTGTGGACTGTACCCTGATATACATTGTTGCATGTGTTGATTTTGGCTTAATCCCAAGTCCCACATCGGTGGGTTCATTGTTTGGGAAGGAGGTTTTCTTCTCCTTCACTGTTATATATCCCAATTTGTAATATCTTTTCTCATAATAATAAAAGGGAGTTGTTTTTGTTGTGCTCGGAGATTAGGTTAAACAGGCCGAACTCCGTTAACAATTTTCGGGTGTGTTTCTTTCCTCTTTATCTCTTTTATTATTCCGCTCGCTTTATTTATTCAATATTATTTGTCGGGTAGCTCTGTTAGGGTTTTGTTTTAGTGGGAAAATTACCCGTTTTTCCCAACAAGTGGTATCAAGAGCCGAAGGTTCGCCTTAGGTTGTTTGAAATTATTTGTAATATTGAATATTATATTTTGAGTTTGTAATGGCAAATCAAGAAGAAGAAGCGAAGAATGTATCCAGAGTGTCGGGCTCCTCGTCATCATGGTCGAGGTTCCC
>Ga0123342_1004741_pt1 | contig 20436 bp, 8 predicted proteins | sample Turbeawhitnodule_FD_89960 | JGI IMG/M metagenome (GOLD analysis project Ga0123342, IMG submission 89960) | Root nodule microbial communities of legume samples collected from Mexico - Turtle bean Mexico white nodule | ecosystem: Host-associated > Plants > Roots > Nodule | place: Mexico: Nepantla... | reverse complement strand
TTTCCGGAATATATTATTTTCAATTCCGGATTTTTATTTCCGGAATTAAGGGCATTTTTGGAAATTAAAAAAATATGTTGGGTGCAGGTTAAAAATGATTGGGTGCAGGGAGCATTTGCCTTTGCCTAAAGAATAAACCCTTTTACTGAACGACCTCATAACGAACCAAGTCCGGCCCAAATCTTCTTTCTTCAGCAATCACTGCATGTTTCTTATAAACATGTCATTAATCCTACATTTGTGTTCTACTGTCTCCTTTTTATTACAAGAAAACAAAACATATATTTATATGCATTTTTTAATTATTTTATTTAATTATACTTTTTAAAATACCTAATCTTAATCTATGTTTAACTTTTGGTTAGATAAGTAATGTGTACTTTTTATCTTACTAGAATAACATCTTAAAAATATTACTAAAAGATTAATAAAACTTAATATATACAGTTAACTATTCTTTTTAATATTCTGAAGTTAATTTCCTTTTATAAAGGACAACGGAAAAAGTATTAAACCTACCCAAACACTATGAAGTCCACAAAAACAAAAGAGTAATCAAGTATGTTATTTTAATTACTATTCTACTTCACAGGTTTTTCCCATAATGTTATGGCATATAATGCGTTAAGATCTCATGGATTCCGAAAATTGTAAATTAGTTGGTCGATTTCTAGGATTCTCTCCAAGAATTTTGATTAGATCTCTCAAAATATGTTCAAGGGATGCGAATGGTCGATCTCCTCAAAATTAATGACTAAAAATAATCATTTGGGCGATAGAGGACTCAAAAATTTGATCTCCTCAACACTAATGACTAAATATCATCATTCGGGCGATAGGAAATTTAAAAGGTCAATATTTTTATAATCAATGACTAAATATCTTTCTTTAATTGATACAAGACTTGAGAGACTAGTCTCCTAAAAACAGATGACTAAGTATCAAAAATAAACTCAAGATGTCAATCTCTTCAAAATTAATGACTAAAAATCATCCTTTGAACGATACCCTTCATTACCGACTACTTATATATCGATTTAGTACGAAACATTTAACAATTAATTTTATGAGTATTAAAATTAACTATATTATTTTGTTTTAATGTAATCAACTGAAATCGATTATACAAATAAAAAAATATATACGAGGGTATTATTAAAAAGTGCAAATTAATATCTCAAGTAAACACATTAACATATAATGATTGTTGTTTATATTATTATATTATAATGTTGTTACCATACATTTTGAAAAATAGAATTATTAACTAAAATTTTGAAAATGTAACCAAATTAAAACATTTAAAAAATAAAATGAGAAATCATTATATTAATAGAAAAAAACCAATATATAAATTTTAAATATTCTTTATCTCATACAAATAATATTATTTTAACTAAATAATATTTTACTTTTAATGTGTTTATTTTTTATATCAATTTTCAATAAAAAATATACTTTGGAAATTATACTTTTAAAAGAAATTTTAGAATAAATTATATATTTACTTGTATCTTTTCTTTTTACCATTTTAAATAAAAATAAATAAATTTATAATAAACCTAATTTTTTTTAGTGGTATAATTTTAAAATAAATAAATAATTAAAATTTTATAAGTAGGCTAGTTTATCTTATATTTTGCAAGATGTTTGTACGAGTCAAATATTAGTATTTACTACATGTTTAATATAAGAGTTTCATAAGGTGTTTAAGTGTGAGAAATATTATAAATTATGATAATTTAAGTGTGATTATTGTAATATTTACTAGAGTGAAAATTTAATATATGAATAATATAAATATATATGGTGTGATTTATCATTGTTTAATTCTTTAAATACATAAACATGATAATATTTAAGTTGTCATGACAAAGTCAACCATGTGCGTACTTATATAATTGTAAGCACACCAACTCATTTCTAAAAAAAAAAAAAAAGTAATTAAAAAATAATAATTAATTAATACAAATGCAAATAGAAATAAATCTTGGATATACTTATTAATGTATATTGTATATAGATATCTAGTATGACATTATAGTATAATGTGTCCGTGTATATTAATACCTACTAATATTGTTACCCTATTTTTTTTTTATGAGTATATGGAGATGGATATTTAAGATAATATTATAACAAGGTTTGTAGGGTTAAACATAGAAATCCATTGAAAAAAATATCTTAGTTTAAAGATCTAAATCATGTATATCAAAACATTAAATGGTGTGATTTATCATTGTGTTGATTCTTTAAATACATAAACATGATAATATTTAAGTAGTCATGATAAAGTCAACCATGTGCCTACTTATATAATTGGAAGCAGACCAACTAATTTTTAAGTAAAAAAACAAAAATAAGCTGTACATGATTAATTAATGTTAATTGGACAATAATAAAGTGTGATTGGATCAACTCCTAATCGTCAAAAATCATTTTCATACATTAAAAATAAAATAATATATAAAAAAATTAACCACTAAATTAGTGATTAAATGATCTGCAGTTGGTTTTCAAATATCTTCCAATTTTCTTATTCATAAATCTAATGGTATTCAACTACTGTATTAGTAATTATAATGCAAATATCAAGAAAAAGAGATAGAAAAGCATAGCATCAGTACATATCAAATTGAATCAATCTGTAAAATGTCGACAAAGAATCCCATCCAAACGCAAACAGAAACTAGTCATCAAAGAACACGTTCGGTGCGGTGAAATTCGTTCAGAAAAGCATGAATCCAGTATGCAGTAAATATAAAGAAAATTAGAATAATAGGGGTTTTGATATTTACCGGATGCAGAATTATTGTGAAATGAGTAGTAGAGTTTGCTTGTTCTTACTCTTCCTCTTCTGCACATGAGATGTAGCAGATGCAAAATTGTTGTTCTGAAGATGATAACAAATCACTCGCAGAGTTTGCTTCTTCTTACCCTTCCCACTTCTGCACACGCGCTCCCGCTTCTTTCCGTTTTCGTCTCTTCAAGATCTGTCCATTTAAATCAGAATCTTACCTGAATCGAATTAGTATTTATTAATTTTAAAATATTAATTAATTAATCATATTATTTTCCTTTTAAAATAATTTATTCATAATTTTAAAAAAGGTATTAAATATATTTATAAATGTTAGAATCGTAATTGAATAGCGTCTATATTAAGGTTATTCATAAAATATTATTATTATTTATTTTGTTTAAGTTAATAGTATAGATTATTCCCTCACTTCGGGTTAGGGAATTAACATTATTGACTTACCACACTATATAATATTGTAATATTATTTGTTCATTTTGTTTTCTTAGATAAAACTCAAAGAAAATTGATAATTTTTTTCTTGAAAGAAAAAAAATGACGTTATACTATTAATATATTTTGTACCGAGATTGAAAACAGGACGTTTTTTCCATTTAAAACAAGAAAAACTGTACGCAACTTTTGTTATATTTAATACAGATGGTGGGTGCACGTGTTTAATATTTTCATATGATAATGTTTATAATTTTATTTTTGAGTTTTTAAACTTTTTTTTATCGGCTTTGAGATTTTATACTTACAAAAAGGCTACAAATGCTTTGTTAAAAGTGTAATTTGCTAAAAGTATATAGTTAAATAAAAAGAAATAACTTTAATCAATTAAAAGTCATTTTAATTTTTTAAAACTTTTTCAAACAAAACGTTTAAAATACTTGATTGAAACCATGAATTATTAACACCAAATAATTAAACTCAAATTTATTTGCTCATGTGATTCACGTGTTATTGAAAATTGTTTAATTTGTAAGGTTGGCAGCGAAAAGGCTTGAGGAGGAAGGTTCTTTGTTGGTTGAGGTTCTGGAAAATATAAAAATTCATTTATCTCTTTATATTTTATTGTTATAAAATTAATATAAATAAAAACTGAAAATTGTAATCGAGAATAAAATAAAATAAAATATAAAATCCGATGAGACAGAATTAGCCAACAATATCTTTTGCAAACTTTAGAATAACATGGGAATTCAACTTTTTTCCAATATTAAAAAAAATGTATGAGATTCAAAATCATGAGAATTAAAAAAAAAGAATACTATTTTAGAAGTAGGAAGTTTTCTTGTGAGATTTTGTTTCCAAATTGTACATCAAATATATAGAAATATCAAGCATCATGTCTAACACCTGAAAGACAAAAGATACTAATTAATGGTGAATTACAATCAAACATAATTTTTCAGATATACAATTACATTACTATAGAAGAAAAAAACACTTACGCAAAAATTGAAAAAACAACTATATGAATAAGTGAAACTCATGATTGATCTAATACTAAATATAAAATAAGATAATAATAATGAAAAAGGAAGAAGCAAAGCTAGGCAAAACAAAATAAGATAAAGATAAAAGATATAAAAAAAATCAAAATAAGATAAATATAAGAGATATAAGGTGATACTAAATAAATAGATGTTGATCATAAAAAGAAAAATAAATGAAAGATGATCATTCATTTAATATTTTCTTCAATGGTACATTAAATATTTTGTGCGAAATGAAACATAATTAATGACGAGAATTGCACAATTCAATAATGTTGGGACAAGTTCTTTAGGTGTGTCCTGGTGTATGGCAATATGAACATTTTTTTTTTTTCCGATCATGTTGTTCTCTTATGTCCATATCAGTTCTTATTCAACTTGCTTTTTTTTATAATTATGTCCTGTATTTTTTACTTGAAATTAATATGATTACATCATCAATAATAATAAAAATAAATACTAATTTATGTTTATAGATTCAACTTTTATGTTCTTGTAGAGTTTAATTTTTTATTTTCTTCATTCTTAAAAAAAATAATTTTTAAATTAAACATTTTAAATTTATTACTTTTTTTTTTATTTTGTAAAAACTCATTTTTTTATTCATTAATTATATTTCTAACTATTATAAACATTAAAAATATTTATTTTTTAATGCATTCAAAATTAAAATTATCAAAAAAATAACAATTTATTATTTTTTATTTATTTTTGAAATAATGCTAGATAGGAAAATAAAAAATAAAAGGGTGCTAGATAGGAAAATAAAAACAAAAGAGTGTTAAATAGAGAAATAAAAATAAAAGGGTACTAAGTGTAAATGGTGCTAGCAAGAAAAAAAGATTTGGATGCCTTCAAATCACATTAGAAAGAAAGAGTGAAGAATAGTAACATAGTGATTTTAGTAAATCTCGATTATTTAAGATATACGAAAAAATCCTTTTGGATTTATAATCCGCAGATTCACTGAGTAAATGGAACATGCAAATGTCTTGAGTAGTACCACCATATCAAGTCAAACCGTGAAGAAACCAAATGCAGAGTGAAAAATCAATATCCTACCTACGTTGAGTAAAGATAAATGAGATAAGCAATATCTAAAGAAAAAAACTACAAATTAATTGAATCATCACTTAAGACTCTCATTAGATCCCCTTCTCCCAGAACATTAAGGTTGGTAATGGACAATCCAAATCCAAAATTCAAATTTATATTTTTATAAAAATGATTTGGAAATCAAAATCCAAATATTTGGATTGGATTTTAAATTTAAATCTATATTTTCATATAAAAAAATGTATTTTAAATCAAAATTTATATTTAAAAAAAAATTAACATAATATTAATATAGTAATATGTAAAATAGTTGAATATTATATAAATATTAAGAAAATATAATAAAATTATGATTTAATAATACCAAAAAAAATTTAAAATAACATAATACATAAATTCTTAACATTAAAATACACCTACCTGTAATACTTTAATTAAACTTTGAAAATATTATATCCATTTATTATGTATGTAAAAACTTACAAATATTGAAACAAATAAAATTTTAAAAAAATATATATAAAAAAAACTTGATTGCTAGAGGTGCCAGTGAGAGCAAATAAAATTCCAAAAAGTCAAAAAGTGAATAAGAGATGTTGGATAGAGGTGCATGAGAGAGAGAAGGATCCTCGAATGAGAGAAAAGTATAAAGTGGTGGTTTGGGTAGAAGAGAGTGAGAGTGCTTTAAAAAATTTGGATTGCAAATCTAGATTTCCAATTTTTAAAATCTGTATAAACAAAATGAAAATCTGATATGAAAATATAATAAATTGTAGATCAAATTAAAAACTAGATTTAAATAAATGAATTTTGAATGGATTAGAGTGCTACAAAAGTGGAACAGATTGATAAAACTAGATTTTTTGGCCACCTTTACAATATAGATACCGAGTTTCCGGTATGTCCATTGGAAGAACCTAACACAAATCTAATTAAATCCTTAAAACAGTTTTGGATTAAACCCAGTCCATGAAAATATATTTGGAATGGAGCAGTTATGGACTGGTCTTGGCTAATTGGAATTTTCGTAACTTTTATTTCAGATTCTCAGGTAAGGCATAAATGTCACCGCAAATTAAAGAATAAAAACTGACAGCAACCAATTTAACTACCTTGCTAGATCTTATCGAGTTTGAGAATTAATCTATACAAAAAAGAATACAAGATATGGAGCTTAGACACGATAGGTTCAGAGGCATCTTAAGCATATACTTTAGCTCGTGCAATCATGTTCTGCATGTAAGCTCACGTATTTCCTTTATTGCTGTACTCATGCTATGAAGGGCCATTTTTTTCACCTGATTTCATAAACCCCACAAAGAAACAGGGCTTGCCAATTCAGGACAAACATCTAACAGAAGAAAGGTTAATGCCAAATAAATTATTATTACGAAGACTACCTCCAGTTTTTCTACTTTTGCGGGGTGGTCTTCTGGAAGCAGCCGGACCTCATCAACCAATTGGATACACTCAGCAACATTCTCAGGGGATACAAATTCCAATTCCACATGAACACAACACTGTAGATCAATAATAACAAAATTTGTCATACACTAAAAAACAGAACATAAAAGTGAAACGAAGTCAGTAAATCCTAGATACTGATATCCTCAATCAGCAATCACGTGGAAAGCAAAGGCATGATAGGGTGCTAATATTTTTGCTTTCTTTTAAATGTATGGGTACAAAGCATGCGTTGATAACTTCATATTGCATGAATTTCACTTCAAATTGGGCGTTGTAAGTAAATTTCCAAAATGTAAAATTCACATTCAACAAGGAGGTACATCAAGTTCAAGAACAGTTTAAAATTTCTGTTGTTTAACTTGACTACAAAAGAGATACAGGATAAGAAATCTTTAATACAAACGCAACAGACCTTAGGATTCCTAATCTGGTATGGACATCCACAAGGAATGATGACAGCTTCTCCAACATGTTGCTCAAAAGTCCATGGTTCAATTTCTAACAACCGAAACGGCTTAGTCAGTTTTAGTTATGCACAATTACAATACACGATAAAACACGGGTATACTTACTAAATTCCTCCTTAAGTCTCATCTTGTGAGTATTGTCAAGAAAGAAGCTCTGATCAAGAAGTGGATGAATCATCTGCATACGAGAGATAAAATTAATCATCACTAATTTTGACAACATCATGATAAGAATTGTCTTCTTCTAAACATACCTTCTCGTGATGTTCACTAGCATGTGAAAATTCATCAGAGTGTCTTTTAAGGTATTCTAAGAGCTTTGGCACATCTTGCCTTCGAAAGACATCCCATTGAGCCCCAGCATTCGCTGTAGCCTTCTTCCTTTTAACATTGTCTGAGTTTTCAAAGGAATTTCTAGGATTATGATCTGGAGACATTTCAGTGCTTAGAACTATGCTGTGGAAAGGTAAAGAGCGTTGTGCCTTTTCAGAATAAGAACCACATTCTTCATCACCGGAAATATTGGTGTCTAAATTCTGATTGCATATTGTTTTGGCTTCACTAGAGATGCAAGAAGTTCTATTGACTCTCCTTAAAAAGTCAGTTCCTTCTCTTACCAAACTTTGCATTTCATTTTGTTCCCTGTCTTCTGCATGCTCAGCAGTAGTTTTAGATGACACCCTTTGACATAGAACTTTGTGTTTTTTCAGTAACTTGCTTATTCTAGATAGCTGATCAGTGGACAGAGGGATGTCCATGGAATGTGCCATAACATTAACCTGGAATTACACATCAACCATAGTGAGTGATACATTTGGCTCTGTTTTGGTTGGAATATCTACTTTTGGACATAGTTGAGAAACTATTCAGTATAAATATGAAGTAACTATTCAGTTGAGACCAGGGCTATTAAAATATATAAATAAAATGGTAAAATTTGAACAATTATAAGAATGTAATAAGAAACAGCCTTATTTGTACTGGAAAACTGTTCATGCTTTCACTCATCACCTGAAAACAAGCATATATACAAGGAACAGGGTTTTCAAAGCATACAAGGACACAAGGCTTCCTGAATAGGCAGCCTTTCAAGAGGGTGCTTTTTACTTCAAAAGACGAGATCATCTGGAAGTTATCAACCGGTTACGTGCATAAAGGATTAATGTAGCAATTTTGTAACCAAAAGGAAATATCAAAAGACGAAGCATATTCCATAAGATTAGAAATTGCCTTTCCAAGGTAAGTTTTAATTAAATAAACTAATTCAGGAAATATTACACACCATGTCATATGAGTCATAACAGAGATTTGTCACGGAATCAGCTTCATCATCAGCACAGCCATATGAAATATAAAGATATGGTCCTATGTCATGTTTTGTACTCCCCTGTGGCAAATTTGCAGCTAAATTCAGAAGACCTGACAAAGGATTCATGTATTCTTGAATTGGAAGAGCATCAATTAGTTCAGCAAAATGAGCTGGAAACTGTTCTTTGAATAGTTGGGAAGACAACCACCCTTTAAGTTTCAGCATCTCATGCCAAGTATTTTTCTTTGGTTGACATTTAAGAGACCCGGTAAAATACTGCCTAACGTTAGTCTCCACCTGCCAAAGTAAGAGCCAAAATTAATATTATACTTTCAACAATGGTCTTTTGGTTCAAGATTCAACAGAAGATCCATCATTTGTTCATGTTTCACTGATCTGAGCATATGATGTCTATATGCTGCATGACATTGCAAGTTACAAATAGCAAGAACTTCGGACATTAAAATGCACTTTATATTACGCTAGTACATTAATTGCAATAAATAGTTTTCTAACATTATGCTTACCCTTTTTGTCTCAAACAACATAGATGGTATCAACTTAAAATGTGTTTAACATATGCAATATATTGATAAACTAACCTCAAACCAATCCAAACAAGCTTCAAGTAAGTCCTTATTATTCTCATATCTTGTCATGCTCCTCTCAAGATAAGTGCAGAACATGAACAGTGGATCCCAACTAAGGTTTGGTGTACTTTGCAGCACATCTCTCACTACTACAGGATGGCCTCTTCCCCAGTGTTTCTGAAAGTGTTCAAAATGATTGCTGTCGATGTCAAAAACTGTAGGATAAAACAAATAATTATCATTAGAATCTTCCCTTTGAGCCGCTTCCGGTAGCTGCTTGTATCTGCTAGTTTTATGATCTTTGTCAATGCACATTGGGCAACTTGAACTTTTATCCAAAGTTTCAGGAAAGTCATAGCTGCAAACTATTTCTTCTGCATTTGCTTCCATTTCTTTGATCCAACTTAAGGGAAAAACATAGTTCAGATCAAGGTGGCTATTACCACAATCATCAAGCTTTGTAGGTGGGCATGATACCATGGCAGCACCATTACAACTTGTCCACTCTGTTAACATTGAGGTATCAGTTAAATTGCCATTAGAAATGGCCTTATCATCCAATAGGTATCTTTCGCTAGAAATGCAAGCACTTATTCTGTCAGGTAGCTTGGATATAGAATAGTTGTTTTGTTCAGAGATTCTTCCTTGACTTAATGCGTGAGAACAACTTAAGCAAAGACTGTATGAGCAACTAAGGCAGCTTTTATGAAGATCCAAAATGGGTGTTTTGCAGTGATTGCTGAGACAAGGGTTCCATAGATACTTATATTTGTCAGCAAGCAACACTACAGAATCATTTTAATTTTCTCAATAATATCAACGAAAGAGAACTTACCAGTAATTTTTCTCATTGCAGCCAAACTTGACTGGTTTGATGATAATGTCATTAATTCTTTTTCCTGCCATGCAGAATATCATGTAAGATAACCTGGTTGAAATCAACAAGACATTCAGAAACCCTCACATTAGAAGAATAATAGTTACTACCTTTAATTTTCGCTTTTGTTTCTACACCCACGTGGTAGTCTTCTTTTATTTGTTTCAGTACAGGAAGGAGCATACATACCAAATAATGAAAATGCAATATCCTATCAACTCTGTTTTTACCAGCCAAATGTTCCTGAAAAAATGAGGCACAAAACCAATCTGTCAGCAAGTGCTGCTAAGAAAAAAACTGTAGTAGCTGTAAAAAGTATTTATCTTTGATGTCAGACCTTACTTTCACTGTCTTCATGTTGACGTGCCAAGCAATCTTTACAGGTACAAGTTCCTCGGCAAACTGGACATGCCATCTTAACCTCATTTTGAGTGTCAAAATACCTAAGTTTTTTCAAAAGATAAATTGGCAACTATCTCATATTTTGATCATAAGCATAAAAGATGTAGGCAACACCTAGTGCATGCCGTTATTGATCAATGTGGTTATGTAGTAGGATAGTTATAAGAATCTTGAGTTTTGATACATTATTGGCTATCTACCAATTCGTATTCCAAAATGAATCTTAAATGATTTTACATCCTATGATACATGAATGAACAGATATAATTTTGTATCACCCAGACAATTCTTATGTTTTTACTTTTTCACCAATTCTTATGAAAAATAATAACTCAAGTGAACTTAAATTTTTAAATAAAAAGGAATTTGAAAGAACAACGGTGAACTTATCCTATTTGATTATTCCACCTTTACTTGTTATTGTTACTCACTCACTCAATGCATGCACTCTGTTTAGCTATTTCATTGTTTTGTTTCCATTCTTCTAAAATAAAGATTTAATAACCTTAGATATAACTATTAAATTTGTTTTGTATGTCTTTTGTTTAAATTGTTTACATTAAATTATACACACACACATACTTTGTATGATATATTTGAGGTTGTACCGGAAATTTACTATTTGATACAAAATTACGATTCACGGTGCAGCAAATAATAGCTTGGCAATTTACAATTTGAATCTCGATTCAACCTTGGTAGAACTGATCCTAGAAGTGGCACAAAAATAACAGGGAACAGGAAAGTGGAATGGAATTGGATGTACACAAAACAAAATCCTTTTCTTTGTCGCTTAACCTTTTATTCTAATCAACCTCTGTTGACATTGATAATCATTCCACACATCTCTATGAACCAATGTTATCAATGGCAGATGGTGGTTATAGCAGAACGCCTAAATTCCACCATATAAAAACGCCATTGCAGTCTAGAGTGCTGCCATCGCGGTCCTCCCTTTACAAAACGCAACGCCATAGTGCTATAGCGGCGCTCATTGGTTATTTAACAATATTGTGACGAGCTACTTCTAAAGGGGCATCTAAGAAGTTCTAGAACTGCACCACAAATAATAGAAAGACTACAGGTAGGTAATTAACTCTGATCAAACAACACTTGACCGCACTGTCCAAATGTACCTTAATCTATAGCATTGATGATAATTCAAAAAACACCTCGTAGGCAAGTGCAACAATGAAGCTAGAAATACACTGTGAAAAAAAAGAATATTTGTAAATGGTAGCAAAATAACGAAACAAGTCCAAGTTCCAACCTTTGTTTAATGCAATCCATGCAGAAAAACTCTCTCTGGCAGTTTGAGCACCTTATAAGAGTGCAGGAATCACTTCTCTGACACCAATGACACTTCTTCCTCCTCCCCTTCTTCAAGTTTCGTCCACACTGCAAAACCTTAAAAGAATCAAACAAACACACCAATCACTACAAAGAAAAACAAAAAAAAAACGAAAAAGTCAAAAAGTCAAAAGTCAAAACCCACCTGCGCAACAGAACCCCTCTCAACATTCTTGGACCTGAAGTAACGAGAACAAGAAGCCACATTGGGCGTCGAAGCGGAAGCGATAGCCATAACCCCGTTCGGCAACTCCTTCCTCAACTCGTGATTGGAGTGCAAATTCAAATTCAAATTCAAAGGCAAATTCAATTGCGATTCCTTCTTCTTCTTCTTCTTCTCAACCTCTCTCTGCAGAACCATCCTGATGAGCTCCAATTGGTTCCTCCTATTGACCAATGCTTCTCTCGATTTGCGCTTCCGCTTCGCCCCAATCTTAGTCTCAACGACATCGTTTTGCCTCTTTCTCTGAAGCTTCAGCGACTCCGGAACCGTCTCCTTGTTCTGCCGATGCCGACCTTGCAGGTAGTGAATCTCGCAGAGCTTTAGGTTTTCCATCACTCGCCGCCTGCACCGCCATTGCCGCCCGTCCGTCCGGTTGCACCGTAGATGTTCTGGTACCACTTTTCCTTCCTCCGCCGGCGTCGATTTCCCCCCCATAAAATAATAATAATAAAAGTTCAATTTTTATTATTTGTTTTTGTGGCGGAATTGGGATATTTTGTGGTGAAAGTGGGAGTAAAGGAGGCAGAAGAGAACAGAGAAACGGAATAAAAGAAAAGAAAAGAAAAGAGGTTAACGCCTAAAACTTAAAGAGTGATGGTTTTGTGTGTGTATTTATTTATATGTCAAGAAAATAAATTACAAATACTCCAATTCTCATAACATGGGTGCGCGTGTCATATTCCTCTAATTATTGGAATCCTCATTTCATTTGATCGCTAATCTGTCACAAATCAAAATCCTTATCTTTTCCTAACTCACCTCATAGGCTGCAAACTCTTCTGTTCGAAACAAAACATTGCTTTTTTAATCTCTTCTTTTTTTTTCCTATTTTTTTCTTGTCTTTTTGGTGGTACTCTGATTTTGGATGGTTGTAAATGGTGTAACAGCAAATTTCAGGTTCCTTGTTGTGGAAATTATGGAAATGCCAGGGCTGAGATGAATGCAGAATTACCATTTGAGATTGCATAAATAAAATGAGACACATGATGCCGTTTGGTTAGAATTAGATAGCTATTTTCTTATGTCTATGATATTAGTGTTTGTTTTTTGGTTCTCATTCCATCAATGTTTTTTATGTGCTGATTCTGTGCAATCTTATGTATACAAAACTGCTGTCTGACTGTAACAGTATGCTGCCACATACGTTTTCATTATATATTCTACTCTCTGAAAATTACTTGTTTCAAATTATAATCTTGGAAAGCTTTCAAGAATCAATTTGTCAGATGTGTTTATTTTGCTGTTAATTTCTAATTTTAGAGAATAAGAATTTACAAATAGAAAAAATAATAAACCTGCTTGGTTGTGATAAGTGAGGAATTAGTGAAACTTGAATTTATATCCGATCACAAGTTCTTAGATGTTTCCTTAATTCAATATTAGGTTTTTTTTGGAGTTGAGTTGCTTAAGTCAGAGTACCAAATGTAATTTATTATGGGCCGAAAATTGCATAAGTATTGTTTGATGAAGTCCAGTTTTCTCTGCTGAAATTTTGGGCTTATAATTAGATGCAGAGAGATAACAATGCAATGTTGCATGTATTTGACGAAAAAGATATTTTTACCATTAAATAACTTGTTTTCTTAAAACTGCAATCTGTTTTAGCATTTCTAAAGAGGATGAGTCTTCAATGTTTATTTTGTCAATTGAGAAATGAGAAACAATGACGAATCTTTTATCTTTATAGAAAATCCTGAATAAGTAATGTATCACCTTTATCACGAATATCTTTGAAGCACTTCTGCATATTGGTTGTTGCGACTCCAATAATTTTAAAGATCACCACCTTTTTTTGGAGATATAAAGATGAGCACTTATTTGAGTTATCTTTTGCTTTTAGCATATACTACAAGGCTCTCTAGTGTAGCTGTATTATTTTTTTCTGATTTTTTTATTTGTGAGTTTTGTTCCCCTTGAGTTCAAATTGTAACCTATTGATGTTAACTGTCAAGTGAATAAAAAGGAGAATTTCAACTAAAGAAAGAAGTAGGAAAACATACAAGCTGCAAAAAAAAAAAAAAAATTCCAAAATGGATTTTGTTGCTATTTTTTCTTATCAAGAAAAGTATTAATTAATCAAACATAGTAATTAGTGATGGAGTCTTCATCATTCAACATTCTTGAATTTCCATTTTATGGGGAAAAAACAAAATGCAAGGTTTCACATGCACTAAACATCTGCCAAGTGAAAAGGTAAAAAAATAAAGAAGGCACAACCTGTTTCGTTGCATGGAATAAGCTATGTTGAAAATCTTCCAACAACGACCATAAATGTAGTACATTGTAAAAAAACATGATCGAATGCAACGTGGATGAAACCATTTAAGCATGTACTTGAATAAGGGGTTTGAGACTTAGAATACTCTCTCAGATTGAGATTCATATTTCTGCAGTAATATAATGCATCCATCTCTTACATAAAAATATGTCATATGATTCACGTGTATATGCATTATGCCAACATCTCCATTACTTTGTAATATAATTCACTAGATACACAAAAATTCATGTTTTTATTTACTTGAGCGTCAGAGTATTTTCTGCAGAAAAACTCTCTTATTTCTGAAAAGCTGTTTCAATAAGGCTTGAAGAGAGACTACCATAAGCTTATCCGAATTCCGATCAATCTCATTTCGACGATAACAAAACTCTTTACTGCAATCGAGCACCAATAATAAAGGAAGAAAATTTAAAGAAAGCAACAAGGAACTACTCAGCAATTATACAACTAATTTCAAGTATTATCTAAGTTTTTAGTTCACTAGATGTTAACGTTGCTTCTCTTTCCCAAAATTGTACTGGAATGAAATCTTGTACTGCTGTTCCATCTACATATATCGTTCTTTTAACACTTCTTTCATCTGAAATTTGTATGTAATAATCAATATAAATGGTACAATATTTTATTTATTTATTTGTTTTATCTCATTCTATTTCTCTATAGTTATATTCATCTTTCACATGTTTTACTTTTCTTTTCTTCTCTTTTCTGCTTCCATGAATGGATGTACCAATGACCTTACTCTACAATAATTAAAGAGTAAATAATTTAAAAGGCACTTTGTTTAGCTGATTCATATGCCAGATGTGAATACCATAATTTTCATTGATTATTTGTGGCATATGCAGCTGCCAGATGCAACTTCAAACGTTTAAAATGCTCCTTTCATACATACTGCGCATTTGAAAATCTGTTCAATATTACCTTAAAGATGTAAAAGTCGTAATTACTAATTTTGTAGTTAATCTCTCTAATTGTATACGGAAATTCATTAAATTAATTAAAATGGCAGTATTATAAACAAGATTAATATATGTTGTAAGAAGAGAAAGAAGTTTTTGGACAGAACGGTTTTTGAACGTGGGCTTTGGGCTTAAAAAGTGTCCTTTGCCTCAATCCAAATGGGAAATTCGGCAGTGCTCTAATCGTTTTTGTTTTGGCACACGCACTTTATGTTTGCCCCCAAAAATAAAATAAAATAAAAAAAACATGCTATAATCAATATACATATAAAAGAGCATGCTGAGATGTCTTATAATGAAATCTTTTGATTGAATATGTGTTTTGGGTCTGTTATGTATATGCAAGATAGTTCATTTGAGTTTTGAATATTTTGTGCAAAATGAACCCTACAGAAGGTCTAACTGATGAGTAGAAAAGTCTTTATAACTGAATGAGTTATAGATTGGATTTTTATACAAGAATTAGAATATTTTTGAAATACCTTCTATTTATTTATTTTTCTTTTTTAATAAAAAAATATGATGATAAGCATCATGACTTAGAGTGTGAATTCAATTGAAGTAAGAAATTATCAAATTAATGATGCATATGTATGTTACTTCCGAGGCAAGTCTCTTTCATGTTACTCATTACAGAATAAGTTCCTTTATTATTTTATGCCATCTCATTGATCCGTTTATTTTTTCAGTAATTGACCTTCATAATAAAAGAGCATGTTGAGAAGGCATTCATATATGTTTGTGCCTGTAAAACATGGTCAGAATATCTATCCACAGTATTCATTAACATAATCAAGAAAAGAATATGCATTAGTTATTTGAAACTTGAACATTGCTGCTCCAATAATACATATACATGTACAATAAATTACAATATTTCTACTTCAATTCTGTACATCACACACACATCTATATATGTACATCTTATTTGAAAAGAATTGATATTGAAGAACAAAAAAATGGGTATGATTTATTATCCCTTGGTTCTAAGAACAATTGTACCTTGAGCATCTTGAAGCAATTGAGGGACGAGTTCATGAGGAGGAATGAGTCTCCAAATTGTAGGATGGTCCAAGTGATGACCCATTTTAGCAAATTTATCAGCAGCCCTATTCCCTTCCCTGTATATGTGACTCACCATGCAGTTGTTAAACTCTGGTAGAATCGATTTTATATGACTGATATGTCTTTCTACCTCCAAGCATCTAACTTTTCTCCCTTTCTCTATGATTTCAAGCAATGTTTTCGCATCTCCTTCGAGCCAAATATCATTCCAACCATTTTCACGGGCTAGTTCAAGCCCTCTCCTAAGTGCAGTGAGTTCAGCAATAGTGCTATTGGCTTGTCCTATGGATTCAGCATAGCCAAGCAAAAATTCTGCATTGTGATTTCGGACAAGCCCACCAATGCTAGCTTTTCCAGTTACACTTAAGCAAGATCCATCAAAGTTCAACTTTGTCCATCCCATGCTTGGTTTCTTCCATTCCACTGGGATTGCTTCCTTGTGGAAATACCTTATCAACCCACAAACAGGACTTTGCACAAGTTTTTGGCACCTTAAAATATTTATTACACCTAACATTATATGTGTTTTTTCCCCTAGTAATTAACCACTAAGTTGAAACAAAATGACTGGGATTTTTTAGGATTAACAGAAGTTCATATGATAGCACAATAATCTTAATTTCTCACAATAACCATAACAAAACAGTTGTGCTAATTTAAGAGAAGAAACTCATTGGAATTCGAAATAACTAATTAAACATTGGAGGGAAGGAGAAGTTCAATATAGCAGCACCATTTGTAGGAAATCTTTGTTCTATATTTGTTTCTCTAAAAAATAACAAGACTAAAATTAACACGTACCAATTTTGAGACTAAAGTTTGAAAAAGAACGTATGATGCATGTCTAGAAGAAACACAGAAACCTTGAAAGATGAAAGACAATGATAATGGTGAGGATTGATGAATAGGTAGTGCTACTTATTATGAAAGTGAATGAATCTTGCTTGACGGAAGTTCACATTAAACGAAGTTGGAGTGAAGAAAAAGGAAAGAAGATTCAAAAATTGAAGAGGCAAATAATAAGAAATGGGGAGAGAGAGAGGTTTCTTGTTCAGCAACTCTCTCAACTTAAGCATATTCGGTTGCTAAAGAACATTACGTGCATGAACTGCCATATAAAGATTGCAGGAGAATAAAGAAGGCTGCACGTTCTTTTTCCCTAACGTTAACGTTAACCATTGAATTGTATTTTAGTAATTATTAGAAACAAAACCTTAAAAACGTACTCTTCATCCAAATATGGGAAACTCTATTACGGCTCTATTTGTCTGCACCACCAACCACCATATGACAAAAACAACGTACGTACGTTAAATAATTCGTCTCTTGTGTATGTGTATTAGACCGTATTAGACACAGACATTTATAATTGGTGAAATATCCAATTCAAATTAAAATAAAATATATTAATTTTTTAAAAATTTAAATTTATTATAATTATAAAAATAAAAAATAAATTTTTTTAAACTAGTATAAAAACATATCTTAGAAAAAATTAAAACATACATACAGATAAATTTCTTTTTATTAATTTATATGAATTCTACATAGGATAATAAATATCAATAAAAAGATATTGGTTTCAGTGCTCCTTAAAATCAACTTCCTTGAGTGCTAACTGCACGCACAACACAACTGTCACATGCAAACAAAAACTACTTTTTTCTGTCGGCTGCAGTATAATCAGAAATTTTATTATAATAAAACTGACAAAAGAATTTTTTTTTAGTTCTAACTTATCATAAAGATTTAGACTGCTATACTTAAGATATTTTTTTCGGTTAAAAATTCTATAATTAATTCACGTTGATCTAAGCGAAATGAGTTCAAATTCTTTAAATAAAATTTAGAATTTGAATCCATTAATTGAGAAGATATGATTAAAATTAGTTAGAGACTTAGTCAATTTTTTTATAATATATCAACAAAGTTAGAGAACATTTTCAAAAAGAAAAACATTTATGAATACTTCACACACCAAACAAAATAAAAAAAATCTACAATTAATTAATTTTTAAAGATTGGTCAAATAGATAACAAAGAGTGAGAGTATTACAGTTAAGCATTATTGGTAGCACAAAAGATTATGTTAGTTAATCTTAATTAACTGTTCTTCACAAAATAAAATAAAGAAGAGCACGTGGTTATCTGAAACGAATTGTATTGGGCTTTGGTTTGGATGATCCGTTTGACCACATAACTATTTGACGTGGGCAAATGGATCATTGGTGTCGTGTGGTCAAATTTTTTGGTGTTAGGATGCTAATTATGAAATAGTGCTTCATGCTATGCCATTGCTTCCTCAACAATTCCTCTTTTCTCACACCATTTTTGCTACCTTTTTATTCCAACGATGCCTATCATGCACAATTTTTTTTTTCTGTTCATCCAATTAGTAATAATACAGTAAAAAAATTAGTAGTGGGAGAAGAAATTATTTTTTGAAGATTTTTAAGTGAAAAGACTGTTTTTAAAATTGGAGAACAAAAGAGAGAAGAAAATAATAGAAACTGTGATTATTTTTTAAACCTTCAAAAACCCTAAACCCTAAATCCTAATATCATAAGTGATGATTGTATTAAAATTTTTTTGTACAACTTTGTTGAAACCTGATATTTTTTTATAAAAATAATCAATTATTCTTATGTCATAATCGATTATAAGTGTGTTTTTTAGAGTATAACCGATTATCCTTAATTGATAATCGATTATGAATTCATGTTAATATTAAATGGGGAGATATGTTTATATAAGGGATGATCAGTAAGATTTTTGTATAACTTTGTTAAATAAACTCATTGAATATAATGATGAAACGAGACTATGAATCTCAATATCAACACGCATTTGAAATAATTGGTAACCCTGCAACATCACATTATCAACTTTTAAATGGTACATATTTTGCTATATTATTATTATTTTCTGATACATTATTCTAATATCAACTTTTTTTATTCCTACTAAAAATTGTACCGTACTCTTTTTAATATCCGACAACTTTGCATGTTCTCACAATGTTATATAATTCGTATTTTTTTTAAATTCATTTAGTGAAGAGTATAAAAAATATATATATTTTTTCAATTATTTTTAAACATAAACAAATTTGTATTCTTACTTTTTTTTCAATTAAACAAAATTAAAATTTCAATCACCTTCTCACCTCACTTACAAACTTTTATAAATTTTTTCCTTCATTTTCCTCCAATTTTCACTTTATTTACTTTTAATCCAAATATCTTTACTTTTTCTCGCACTTTCATTTAAATAATCTTAAATTTAATCTTTCCAATCTACCTTCTAATAAAAAACAAAACATTAGGTTTTGTAGATTAGAACTTAAAACAACATGAACAAATAATAAAAACTTTTAATCATAGTTCTCTTTGGTCTCTCGGTTTCACTTGACAACACCATGAGCGAAGAGTTTTTATATGGATCCGCGATAACTTTGGTTGGTCCTCCAAATTGGACAAAAAGAGGTGATAAAAACATTTTATTATTTTGTTTTTTAATTAGAATGTTTGCGGCACATGTTTTTTCTACGCATACAATTTTTTTTTCTTTCTATCATTAGATTTTTCAGTTATAAGGAAGTCTCTAATGCACATTTAAAAAGTATAATTGAAAGAAAAAATTTATTTCAATTTTAGTTAAATCTAATTTTAAGCAGTTTTGCCTAAATTTTCTTCTAAATTTAGTTTAAAATGGAAGCAAATGAATGACTACATTAGCATTGGAGATACTTTTAAACAGAACCAACACTGAAGGTGTTGAAGATTTTCCTAGAAATATGCAATTTAGCATGATTGTGTATAAACTGACTTTGGGACTACGTAGTATTAAACATTCAAGATTTTAACTAAACAATATTTAAAAGCATTCATTGATTCAATGACAGTCACCTATAATAACTAATTTATTTAGGAAGAGTTAAAGCACAAGGTCAAAGTGACTAAGGTTGATTAATGAGAATAAATATAGATTTAGTAATCTTCAGAATGTTCCTTTACCAATGATCCATAACCAGTCAAGAACAGCTCCAACACATATGCCACTTAAAAGACACAAGACAAGCAAAT
>Ga0123342_1004740_pt1 | contig 20437 bp, 13 predicted proteins | sample Turbeawhitnodule_FD_89960 | JGI IMG/M metagenome (GOLD analysis project Ga0123342, IMG submission 89960) | Root nodule microbial communities of legume samples collected from Mexico - Turtle bean Mexico white nodule | ecosystem: Host-associated > Plants > Roots > Nodule | place: Mexico: Nepantla... | reverse complement strand
TAAATAATTGGTAGATAAAACATTGGTTGCTAATTAGATACCAATTTAGAAACTATTTAACAATAATATAAAATAATAGAAACTAATTTAGAAACCAATTTTTGTTTTAGTTTCTAAAATGGTCTTTAATTTAGTTATTATTGCAACTAATTATTTTGGTTTCTATTTGATGATTTTCTTGTAGTGATTTGCATGGCTTGACCGTTTGAGTGTATAAGGGTTAAGACATTCCTAAAGTGTTCCTCTTAATTTATTCATCTAATAAAAAAAAATCAAATATCAGAAAGTATTGATCAAGTTAATCATACAATTGAGCTTATTACATGGTGGCACCACATGCACAACTCCAATCTCATAATGAATTAGGCTTTGGTGGATAATTTGGCCATGAAAATTTTCCTTCAAAACCTAGTATGATTCCATGTCAAAGCAAACCAGAGGATATATTAATAAGAAAGCCGTTGACAGAATCCATATTAGATTATCCGAGCAATATCACAGTATATAACAGTAAATTAATTTGTTAAAAAGTTTATCAAACAAACCAATAATTACAAAATTATTGCATATTGACATTTCAGGAGTCACATGTTCTCCATACATACTAATTGTGGACACTGATACCCCCAAACATGCAGGGAATAGCTCTTATATTCTACAACTTACAATAACCCTAACCACCCTATCATACTTCTCCAATTAGGAACACCAAGCACGTGGCCACTAAATCTCGATCTTCTGTGATTCCACCATTAGTTAATTAATTGTGTGTCAACTGACAAAACTTTGCTCAAAAATCATAGTTGGCTTCTGAGAAACTGTCATCAAAATGCCAAAATCTTCATCCATTTGCAAACTATTTTAATATATTTTAAAATCCATGTTCACATGATCCCATGAGTATAACAGCGCAATACATTAATATATAAATGAATTTTTTTTAAGCAATCCAGATGTTACCACATGCGTTGTTTAATATAGTAATAGATTCTTTGGTTGTAATTATAATCCGTGGATAAGGTTAGGGTTACTCTAATAAGGTTTGTGGCCATATCCCTTATAATGTTGACACAATCAATTACGTATGGGAGCTTTCAACATCTCTATATCAAAGTTCTGAACTTACTATTAACTTTGTACATCAATTTGAGAGTATGTCATATACTTAACATGAAGCAAAAAAATCGTTGGTATTAAAAGTTTCTTATTAGAAGTTAGAACCTGGAACCGTATTGTGTAAGTTTCTGTCAGTAGAAACTTCATTTATACCTGATTGTTGAAGGTCAAATATAAGTGAGAGAACTAGCTGCATCTTCCCTTTTCAGTAACTTAATTAGTTTGTGCATTGATGTCATATATGATTTCAACGTTTAGTTAATACTTTACCATGGAAAATAAATTAACCAGAAAATTACTCTTGGTGTTTGAACAGTTGACTGAGAACACACGTACATATCTGTAAAACAATATCTCAGTGTTTTCTTTTCATCAGAATTAACATTTGTCTTTTTCGCCAAGACAACAAGATATTAAATGGGGAGAGATGACAAGGAAAGAGTGGCACGAAATATGGCAAATTAGCAATGGAGCAGGGAACAGCGCATTCTTCTCTGAAACCAAATTAATACTAGGCTCACATGTGGTAGCTAGAGTTACTAGTGAACATGTCACATGAAAATTATGTTCTTATCTCTCTCTCTCTCTCTTCTTTATCAATGTTTGTCAATACCAGGACTGTAAACAACCAAAATTTTGTAATACCCTTTCATAACCAGATTAGTTTTAAATAGAAAACATCTGACAATTTTGTGGTTTTTTTAATAAATTCTAGTATGATAAAGAGTTTGTTTGAAATATTAAAAATGTGATCATATTTATCTCAGTATTTATGAAGGAAGAGACAAAATATAAAAGTTGCATTACAAGTGTACCTTTTAATGATAGTATACAAATTTTATGTGCATGCATATTCATATTCACCTGAGCTGAAATTTGTCGAGTTGCTTTGCATGTCCATGAACAGTTGTTTTTGTGACGTAGAGATATGGGAGGAAGCAAAGTAATGGGTGGTGACATGACAAGTATAATATAGTTTGGTTATTTTTCAGTGCCAAATTTTGACCAGTTTGATTATGAAGTGCAGAAGGAAAAATGAAAAGTTTAGAAGGGGAGAGAGATGAGGTGAAAGTGTGGAAGGAGAGAGAGATGAGTTTGAAAGTGAAGGTGAAAAGAGAGAAGTGGGTGACAGTGATCACACATGGAGTAGCAAGGACTACTACACTGATCCACTCTCGCTCCTTCCCTTGTCATGAACAAGAAAATCGACAATGTCCCATTCACGAGAATGACCATTTCCAACTCTCCTTGTTTTCTTCCCACCCTTTCCATCTCCTTGTCTTCTTTCCCTCTCGGAATGTGTGTTTGATTCCCTTTCTTTTTTAATACCCACTTTCTCAAATTCCATTACGTTTTCTTCACCCTTCTATTGCTCATCACGGATCAAACAAATCATCATACATATAAAATCAATTTTACATGCTCTATAGCCTCTTACATAGTAGTTAAATTCTTGTTAAAAGAAATTTCACGTTTAATGTCTATGCCAACACATAGACATAAAAAAGAGTCTCGTACGTAGTACATGCAAAAAAAAAATTCTTTAGCAGTACAAAGGTTTGATTCAAAAGCAAGCAAAAGCTAATTGGATTAAAAAAATGGAGAAAATGTGAAGAGAATCTCCCTTTAGTGGCCCCTCTGCAATTGCCTGCAATCAGACACCAACTAGCACGGTCTCGCAGATAATTGGAAAATTTTTTCAAGACCCATTACTCAAAAGTTTGAAGAAAACTAGTCATTTTAATTAACTGAAAAAGAAAAGGTGACTAACTCTTTATTCTTTTATATAAAACTTTCAAGCCCCACCAGAAATATTCTTCTCGATATATCCTATTTTATACATCAAGTTTTTACCAAAACATGGGTTTTAATTTAATAACTCATTAAGTATGGCAATCAATTGACACAGACAGACACCCTCGAGATGATTTCATTTTCATCCGGAAAAGGGAAAACTACATTGCAATCTGAAAACTCTCTCTCTCTCTCTCTCTTTCTCTCTCACTTTCTCACTCTCTCTTTGCTGCTTGATCAATTGAAATGCTGCTGCTCCAACCAAGGCCAAAGGCCAGATTGATCATCAATGCCACAAAACATGTTGCTTAAGCTCTCTTCTTTGACCATATGATCAATCTTTTGGCACTGAAGGTCTGGCCTTGAAGCGGTTTGGAAAAGCTGAGCCACTCCTGTTGGTCTAGTAGAAGATGGAAAGAGGTTTCTGCTGTTCTGCTGAGTGGATAGAGGACTGTCAATAGCTGGGGTTCTTGAGATATCCAACTTGATTTCTGAGCTGTTCTCACTTCTATTGCTGCTGGAGCCCTCAGTTTCTTTATTTAGGTTGATGGATTCAGTGGGTTCTCTGCTTTTCAGTGCCAATATCTGCGGCAGTGAGTGGCAGCAGTGAAATTAGCTAATCCAAAAATGCACAAATGTTAACATGCAGGAAAGGTTCAAGTATCAAACGTGTAATCAGCCTAAAACAAAGGTGTCAATGTCAAAAGGAGCCAAATGATTGTTTATTTCCAAACCAAGGAAACTATGCGTTGCATGACAAACATGTAATTGAGTGGAATCTGGTCTTTATGAAGTTACTGTGGATGATTGGAAAAAGCATCTTTGCAGAAAGCTATCATAAAAAGGTTCTGAAAGCCACGATATATAATTTTTGAAAAAGAAAAAGATCATGATTACCTAGCTTTATTGTGAAAAATCAAAACAATCAGACATAGCAGAAACTTGAACATCCCTCCACTTCTTCTTCAATTTAGGATTAATTTGAATCATTTTCTCAGCAACCACATAGCAGAAAGAAACAAAAATGAACTATAAAGAAGTAAAATACATCGATCCTTTCCTATAAGTTAAAAGTTAATTTATGCACCTCAACAGCAGAAAAGTTAACTAAAATAGCTTCTAAAAAAAGTTTAATTTATTTTATCTTCTTAAATAATCTTATGATCTTTGCATGTAAGTATTTGTGAAGAAAATCATCTGATTGGGCCTTAGATTTTAAGAAAAAATTGATCTTTTCTAAGTTTTCTTATAACATAACTAGAAGCTTAAAGAAATATTGTACTGCAAAAATAACAAAAGCTTATAGAAGTTGTAAGAAAATTTCAAACCTCAGTCTGCAGTTTTTGGTTCTGAGCTTGAAGTGCATCATTATCTGCCTTGATAGCTTCATACTGTCTTTTGAGAAGATCATAGTCCTTCTCCAACTGCTTGGTTTTCCACCTAGCCCTCCTGTTCTGGAACCATATAGCAATCTGTCTAGGCTGCAAGCCAAGAGCCCTGGCCAGCTGCATTTTCCTCTCAGGTTCAAGCTTGTTTCCCAACTCAAAGCTTTTCTCAAGTGTCTTCACTTGTTCCATATTAAGCCTCCTTTTCTTCTCTCCTGCCTGCGATCCGTCATCAGACAAATCCTCCTCAGCATTAGCTTCTTCTCCAAGTTCAATCCCTGAAAATGACATAGATCTCTTGCCTAGAAAGGATACTCCTCCTGCATCAACATTTGAAACATGATATTAATCCCATAACACATTATTGCACTGCCAGGTACGTGTTTAGTGAGTGAGTTTATGTCTAAAGTGAGTACCATGGTACTCTTGAGGTGCACATGAAGTTATAATTGAGTTGAGTGAAGGTGGAGGTTGATGGTCATCTTGGTGAGGTGTTTGTAGCATGAAATTTGCTGGGAAGAAAGCCATATCATTGCTAGTCTATGCCTGCCACTGATCTTCAATAGCTGAATATTCTGATCACCATGTGAGATGGGAAGAGGAGATTTCTGATGCTCAAAGGATAAACTGTGTTGTTGTAAAACGACAAATAAAGAATATGGTCTAATATAGAACACCTTGTGCTAAATTGAATAGGATGGCATATCAGTTTCTACGGAGAGAACTATTGTTCTCTTATGTGAATATTTGGAAAGGTTGGACCAAGTTGTTGTGGAAGCAACAATAACCAAGACTAAGGTCTAATGCTCCTCATCTTCCGCTAAATTGAAGAAGATGGACAAATTGCTTTGAAGGGTAGCTTATATACCTTATCAGTTTAAGGGGGAGGAGATCTTGTTTTCTTATTTGATAAATTCTAAAGGAAAAGGAAAAGGAAGTTGGGAGGAAAAGCTGAGAGAAGAAAGAAGAGGAAGAAAGAAGAGAGGGACAGGGTGTGAGATGTTTGAATCTATAGTTCTATGCACCATCTTCAATATATATCACTGGATTCTTTATTTTACTTATTGTATTTAAGTTGCTGCACTTAAAATAAAAATAAAAAGTTCAATTGGTTTTATTTTTCATGTACTACATGAAAGGGAAAAATAATCTTATATCTATATTAGATGTAAAAATGACGTTTAGCGATTGGAAAAAGAATAAAAAGAAGAAGCATTATTTTTGGAAAGGAAAAAAAAAACCTAACTTCTCTGCGTCAACCTGTCTAATATTCCATTGGAGTGTGTGCTTGTTAAGATGATTGCTTGCAATTATTTTCCTAATGATAAATTAGCTTCTCACTTAGGAGACAGGCAGTTGGGTTTTTCTTTACAAAGAAAGGTTGTCTTTAAATATACTTATAGGAATTGGAATAGTAGCCTGCTAGAGGCTATATCTCCATGATTCTTTTGTTGAAGCAAGGAAATGAAGATTCACATATTATATGCTTCTTTAACTTGAGGTGGGTGAATTTAGAGCTTAAAAAAACAAATTCCCCTAATGATCTTGTATCAGTAAAACCATCAGAAAAAGAAGAAGAATAAGTTTTTTTAGTATATTTTGGTTTGAATTGAATCTAAAAGAATGGAAAGTGTATATTTGATGGAGGTGAGGGAAGAGATGAGAAGAGAAGAGAAGAGAAAGAGAGAGAGAGAGAGAGAAGTGAGAGGAATCTAGGGGATGGGTCCAATGAAGAGGGGCAGGGTTTGCCACCTAACCCACCAACAGGTATCATGCATTAGGAAGAAGGTCTTTCGCATCAACCATTATCCCTTATTGCATCAGTTTAGCCCAGCCCCTATCTGATGATGCCTTTGTGTGTATACCTATGTGATGAGGCTTCAAAAGCTAAGCCTGTTACCTTCTTCTTCTTATTATTATGACCCCACATAGCTGCTCTTTTTTGTCCTTTTCCCTACCATATATATCTCCATCTACTTCCCACATTGCCACTGCCTCCTCTCTCTCTATACTTCTCCCAACATGCCCCCAAATATATATAAATTACATCTATACATACATTTCCCTAATTAAAAACTTAAATCTCCTGTAACAAAAACTCAAGTAACAATATAAAGGGTTTTAATATTTAGTGAAAACTTTAAACCATCCAAATATTTATAAGAAGGAAATGATTGGAATAAGTCTTATTATATGTGAAATTGGTTTAATTTGAGACTTCATTTCATCAACCTTGAAAATAGTTATTCGTGAACATTAATATGTAATCAAAACAACAATGAATTTTGAAAAAAAACTAACAATCTTTAAAAAATAAACTAACAATCATTTCACATAAATTACAATATTTTTTATTACGAGCATCTTGATGATCTAAAATTTGGATAGGATACGAAACAAGTACAATGAAAAAAAGATATATTTAACCCTTAATATATTTATCTCTCTCCATATATATATTGGCTCTGTGCAAGTGAATCCTAGTTAATTTGCTAGCTGCATACATGCCAATATGTCCAACATTTTACCACACTAAAACAAGTCAACCAGGAGTCCATTTGTTTGTATAGCCAGAATTTAAATTTGGTACAGTATTGGTGTAATCTTTGGTGTTGTAAGAAACTACAAAAATGTGACTGGTCTAACAGCAAATGCAATCACAGAGATGAGAGTCCAAAAAAGTTGAAGTTGGGTTAAAAGAAGAGTTTAGTTTGACTTACGGTGCAAGGCAAGTGAAAAGAAATGTTAGGGTTGGCCATACGAGAGAAATAAAGGTTCAGAAATACATTAAACCGTACAGGCAAAAACATTTATTGGCTCTGATGGAAACTGCAGTGCCTCAACTACAAGTTGCTAGAGAGGGTTTTGTTTAGAAACAGTGTCTGAGTATATACTATTATTATTATTATTATTATTTTGATTTTATTTTGGGAATTGGTTTCACATGAAACAATGAAGAAGGACATATCCATGTACAATTTTGCTGTTGATGATTGCTGAATTTTCTAATTTTCATACATATGGGGATGAAATCAGTACCCAACAATATGTACAACAACTGATAGTGTCAATATGGCAATGAAGCTTCATCTACACATTTAAGAAGTAAAAAGTACATTCAACTTTACTACTGTTATTTTTCAGTTATTGTTTTGTCATGCATCATCGTCTACATATATGTTGTATTTTCAAACAGGAACTTCGCAGACACATAGGACCCATCAAAGAATTTAATTTCCAACAAAATGGTCCCATTTTCGCTAAATCAGCCATATACATGCACGACCATAACTTCTTCTTTTATTTAACGACTTCCACACTTTCTGATAACTACACTTAGTTCATTCAACACATAATTCATCATGTTATTTTGATACCGACATTATAAGTCCAGATTATTTTTCAAATAATCTAATCTACATTCAAATAGATTGATCTATACATGCATATCATCCACACAGGTTTCTGTATATCAATTCAAACGTTATTTACTTTGCAGAGGCCTTCTTTTCTTCATACTTTATGCAGCTTAGATTTTTTTTCCCTATCAATCTTCATCACTTTATAACACTACAAGAAAATCATGAAATAGAAACCAATTTTAGAACAAAAAATAATTAGTTGCTATAGTGACTAAATTAGAGACCATTTTAGTGACTAAATAAATTTTTGGTTTCTAAATTAGTTTTTATTATTATTAGATGGTTTTTGCTACCAAATTTAGAAACTAAATAATTGGTAGTTAAAACATTGGTAGCCAATTAGATACCAATTTAAAAACTATTTAACAATAATAGAAACTAATTTAGAAACCAATTTTTTTTTAGTTTCTAAGATAGCCAAGTAGATACCAATTTAGAAACTATTTAACAATAATAGAAACTAATTTAGAAACCAATTTTTTTTTTAGTTTCTAAGATGGTCTCTAATTTAGTTACTATTGCAACTAATTATTTTGGTATTTAAAAATTAATTTCTATTTGATGATTTTCTTGTAGTGTAAACTGTCAAAATGATACGTCACGGTCACTGGCTTTTGTTGAGTAAAATCTCGTTTCTTTAAAAAATTTAGTTATGAGAAAGATAAGTACGAAGTTTTCTAAAAAATTTAAATTTATGCAAAAAAAAAATAAAGTATTCATTGTGGATTTTGATTCAAATTGTTCTTTAAGCGTTTGTTGAAAAAGTGCATCTAATTGACTCTTTATATTGTGGAAAGTATGAGGACACACAAAGGTGGATGTGGTTACCCGTTTAATTTTCTTTTTCTTTTGTGTTCTTTTCAGATTGCAATATAATATGATGTTCATGTTTGTAAAGAAAATCAAGTAGAAGAAAGTGAAAAAAAAAAGGAATAGATTAAAGGGTAATGAAGTTAATAATTAATGGTGTTCTAAATATATGATGTTGAGAAAAAGAAGAGATAGATTAAAGAATGTGTGTATTGTGATGATGGGACATGATAGGGTCCCATGGAAATACTGGTTTGATATGTAGCCAAAGACAAGCAGCTAGCACTGCTTCACATGCCTTTATTAGTTGGAAACTGAATGGGTACTCCATTGGCATAGGGTGGATCCATGTTCCTTACTCTTTCTCTGCATTTTTAATTTCCCCCTCTTAACTTTTCTCTTATTAGGAGACTAAAAATAAGATAAATAAATATTTTAAATAATGAATTTCAAAATTCAAGTGGGGTAGAGAAAAGAAGAAAAAAAAAATTAGCTAATGAATCTTCTCCTCCACATGCTCTTATGCTTCTGGTGTGTTCATTTTACTCATATCCCATGTGCTATCTTTGCTTCACATCTCTTTTTTCTAGAGACTTTATTCTTCCTTCTCAAATTTTCAAATGTTTTGGGTTTTGGGATTTTCCTACAAGGAGGAGATATGCATTGATAGTGATACGTCAACTACTGGTCCAGTTATGTTTTCCATTTTTTTAATTAATAATATTTACTTCTCATAATCTTTTTCTTTTCTTTTCTTTTTACTTGGCCCCATGCATCACAACCGTCCATTGCGGAGGATACTTCCCTCATTGTGTATACATACATCTTCAAAGTGCTATTTGTTTCATAGAGAAAGAGAATATATATATTTATATATATATATATATATATATATATTGCTTTACTTCCAAAAGGAGATAAAATAAAATAATAATACTCTCATATCTAAAAATGTTGGTAACATCTTAAATAAAATAAATAGATGTAGGTAGTATCCCTTTGGTAAAGAAAGTTATGTGGATTGATTCCTTTAATTATTTTATTACAAATAAAATAAATAGTAACATTAAATTAATTTATTTTGGTTAAACTTTTTTTATTAGCAAAGCAAATTGGATATATTTATAAGGGGGAGATTAAAAGTTTACATCTGGACTAAGACAGGTTAGTCTAAAAGCCTTAACAAATATGACCCCAAGTTAACCCTTCACTCTGAAATAATAATTTACTTTCTCAGTCATTTATTAAAAAAACTATTGAAATGCTAAATTATATGATCTGTAGATGTAATAACACTCGTATATATTTTTTAAGAAAATGAAAGCAATAACACTTGTATATATTTAGGTAAATAAATCCATGATTGTTTTGTTTTTTTCCGGATTTTTCGTTAGACATAGACATTAGACGTAAAACTTGTTTGGAATTATAGTATATTTTCTCTGTATCTGACCATTGTTGAGTAATAAATCTATTATTTAATATAAAAAGAAAAAGAATAGAGTCAGAAAAGATTGAGATAAGGACCAAGAAAGACCGAAAGAGAAGGAGCAATAGTATGTGATGAACATCATTCTTCTGCTTTTGTTCCCTTTCTTTCATTTTTTAATAGGAAATCTTTAATTTAAAATTATATTTTGAGCCACGAGTAAGTTAGAATTAAACTAATTTCTTTTATTATATCGGGTAATTTAATATACATGTTTATCTTAAGAAAGATTAACATAAGTCCTACAATTTTCTTAAAAAAAGAGTGTTTAATCATATTATACATCGTTTTATAACACATAAAAATAATATTGATTCTCAAATAATATATATTGTTAATTGATATAATATTTGTATTACATCAGTAATTGATGTTGTATATGATACTATATCACTTGAAATAGTAACCAATGTACGTTGTTAAAAAGTATGTTATTTGATTTGTTAGTTTTAGAGAATCGTATTTTTTTCATTATAAATGTATGCATGCTCACTGATCTTTCTCAACTGTAAATTGTCATACTTTTAGTTGTGACATGTGAGTGAGAGAATCCCAAAAACAAAAGAAACTCAATCAAATTGTATGATTTATTTAACTAAAAATAATTATTAAACATCAATCAATTTAAAGACAAAAAGAATTAGTTATTATATTAATTAAGTGTAATATTATTTTATAATTAAAAGATTATTTATAAATAAAATAATGTTTATTATTAATAAAAATCATAAAATAATTTATAAATTATTATTTAATATTAACTATAAAAAAATAAGTTACTAATTACTTTACATTTTAAATTAGTTTTTAATTAAATTAATAATTAATTTAAAATTTAAAGTAATTAATAACTAAAATTTTAATAACTAATATTAATTATCAATTTAAAAGTTATTTTATAATTTTTTTAATAATAAAAACTAATTTAAATATCAATAATTTTTAATTTATAAAATAATATTTAAATTAGATAATATAACCATTAATTACTTTTTATTTCTAAATTAAACCATTAATTATTTCATCTTAAATTAATTAATATTTAATAATTTTTTTATAGTGTTTGAATCTCCATTCATATAAAAATCAAATAGAATGTTAGAAATACAATTAGTGATAGATCCATGAATTTTGAAAAAAATATTTACATGATGATATTAATATATAACTACAAGTCACAATTATATATATTACATAATTATTACATCTTCACTAATTATCAATATGTTCAATTCAACTCTCAATGAATATTGATGGTTAATTTGAGAACCAAACTAATTATGATTAGTTTTGTCCAAATTTCGAGTAAAATAAATCACTTAATATGAAAAGGGAGATTTAGTGTATGTTAAACACCATTCTTACAGGCAAATATGAAGCTATGCCCTAAGTTTTATGGTCCTTTTAAAGTAATTTACAAAGTGGGAGCAGTTGCTTACAAGTTGCAGCTGCCAAGTTCTTCTCGCATCTATAATGTTTTCTACATATCTCAGTTAAAGAAGCATGTGGGAGCAACAGTGATAACTACTGACCTACCATCTGCAGCTGACAACAATACAAATGAAAAGGAACCAGAGGCTATTCTGGATCGGATCACGGTGAAACAGAAAGGTATGCCGGTGATAAAAGTGTTGGTCAAGTCGAAACATTAGCTTCGTGAAGACGCAACTTGGGAGTTCTACTATGACCTAAAGAAGAATTTCCTCAATTTAATCCTTGAGGACAAGGATTCCTTCGAGGGGAGGCATTGGTATGTGTTGTTAGTTACTTAAACCCTAACTACTAATTCCTATAAATACAGGAAGTGCTTTGTACATGGATGATTGAAAAAAAACTATTCCTATAAATGTTCTTACCATAATAGTTCCTGTGAAGTCTGATTGTTTGATTTTCTCTTCTCTCCCTCTTCTTCGTGTTTCTGTTGCGTTTTCTGTTCTTGAAGAAGCCCTAGCAGGGGTTCTTCTGCGTGCATTCTCTATTTCAACTTTGAAGGTGGAAACCTAGCTATTTTCCCCTTAACATAAACCTTGTAGAGTGGGCCTTTCTCCATAATCACTTTTATTCCCATTGTGAGTTTTACATACATCATTTTGTTTGGATTAAAGAGGAACATGTTTTAAATCGCACAATGCTTCCCTTAGTTTGTGCGACTCAACCCTCGATCAGATTCAAACGAATATGCTCCAGTGAAGCAATATCTATCTACAAAAGAAATAAAATAAAACAAAAATTAGACATTCCATAGGAATTGTGCTTTATCAAAGAATTTATTAAACTACTCCGAAAATTATTAACTTAAATTGACCTCTTCTAATTGTAATACTACACATGTTCAAATGTGTGGAATTAGAGAAACAAAAATAAACATTTTACGACATTATAAATAAATATTATTATGATAAATAATAAAGTAAAAAATTTGGAATATTTAGTTATTTTTCAAAACATACAAAGGTATTAAATAGTTTATTTATTTCTTTTAAATTTTCATTTATCAAATAAATAAAAATCTTCAATTATTTGTATTCACACAAACACTTTTTTCTACTTCATTTTTTCATTAGTATCTCTTCTATTTCTATTAATTTTATTATTTTTCCCTTTTATATTACACTCTTTCCCAACAAGGATAAGTGAATGCATGACAGATAACAAAACCCTGTTACTATATGCACTAAGCTTTCTTCTGCTGTTCTGTGAGTTACATAAAATACAGACACCCATGATGTGGGGGAAAATGAATGAATTTGAATATGGCATGCGCCTTCTGTGGATTGGAAAGCAAGTAATCATCGTGTAAGCTGTCTCCATATTTTTGGTGCAGTCTCCATTTTAGAGGACCATGTACAAGTTCAAATATCGCCAGAATATAACTCCGAAGGGCTAGCCCATATGAAATCCTGTTGACTGGAAATTGCTAGATAGATTTGGCAGTTTGAGAATTGCAATTACACCACCAGCCAGACCACAAAGGGAGGCCAAAACAAAGGCAGGAATATTGCCACCACCAAAGAGAGCATCCCAGGGACCACAACCAAGGGATATAATCATCTAAAGATGCCAATAATATATCAAAACGGAATTCACAACATTTACAAGAAACTAGAACTCTAAAAGTGTAAGATGCCATCATGGAAAACTAATACAAAGTGAGTTATAATCAACCATTGATTAGCCATATTGCCAACAGTTTCATCCCGATATCATACAAAAGAATAATCAAGAAGATACTAAAATCTTTCACCTTTTATTTTTTAAAGTTCAACCATTAATTTGGTCCCTATAGTTGAACAAACTTTACTTTTTCGTCTCATGTAAAGATCATCTTTTTAGTCTTATACATACTATTGTAATCTCTTTTAATTTCTATGAATTTAAACATTGAGACTAACAGAGATTAAAAGTGGTATGCATAAAAACTAAAAGTAATCGAAATAATGAGTGAGATAAAATGGCCAAATTATAATTACACGGACCTAAAAGACAAAATTTGTATAGCTAGAAGGACATAATGAGTAATTAAACCTCTTTTTAATATTCATTGTGATTTTTCAGTAATAAATAAATTTTATGCACTCTGTTCTAAAATGATGTCAATTGGAGTGGTGTCCAAAATTAGTAAATAAGGAAGAATTTTGGAGAGTTAATTGCATAGGAAATATCAAAAGACCACATTGCACAACATTAATGTAGTAGTATAAACAGACACATGTAACAATGATAAAACAATATAAAACAGGATAATTTTGTAACTCCAAAAGGTTCACTCTAAGAAAGGTAACACACAGCAATACTTGAGAAAAAGAAAAATACCTGAGGAACAACAATTGCTAGATTTAGAACTCCTATGGCCAATCCTGCATAACCAACAGGCATCTTGAGATCAGAAACTTTAAAAGACCAAATATTCAGGATATCAAAACTACCTACAACTAATACCAACCTTGGCCACCTCCTGAATCAGCCGTCAACTCTGCTGTGACAGCAAAGGGAACACTATAGGTAATCTGCCACAAATATGGGAAATTTATTATGCCATGCACTCCCTTAGGTATTTAATAAAGCTAATAGAATGATTGCTTGAGAAGATCTATAAGGAAACGGAATCTGGTGGTGCAACAAATAGTTTAAATATAAAAATCAAACAACTCATGCTCACCGCTAGAGGAAAACCAAGAAGAACAAATACAACCAAGGAAGCAATCTTGATTGTTACACTTGCTCCAATTACATGTTCTATCCCTCCAGAATAATCTCGAATGGAAATCAGACTAATGATAGCAGTGCCAGCCATGCAGACAAAGACAATAACATTGCTCAGTGCCCATACGAATTTCGTGCCCATCCACTTACACATTGGTTCAATGAAGAAAGAGCTAATTCCAAGGACAACCTATTAAGCCATAAAAGCAATGTCAGATGACTCAGATCAGTAATTGGGCAGGGGGGAAAAAATCCAAAAAGCCTAATTTATCAAAAAGATAAAAGAAGTTGTGGATCATCATTATCATCAGTAAAGCTTGTGAGAAATTTCTCGATAAAAATATGCCCAATCTTGAGTTCTTACTGAATTCAATAGCAAACCAAATGCACCTTCTCTAACGCCTTGATCATAAAGATCTACTTCAGAAGTGCCCCCTTTTGGATCACCATGATAAACTTCTCTCCCCATCCAATCCGTGTCAAACAGAAAGAAGGGAAACCATGACAACTGCAGATAGACACATGATTGAGGGGAACATAAGAAGAATTGCATATAGGAAGCATCAGCACTAGACTAATTGCCTTCACAACCGATTTGAAAACACAGATATCAGCAGAAACCTTTGCAAATAAATACTGCAGTACCTACCCAAGTGAGAGCCATTACAATCAGGACTGAATGCATAGCAGGAGGCAAATGCCTTAAACTTGTCAACAAGTTTACCAATACTGCTCCAGGCCCATCCATTACGTTTTCAGTATGATCTTCCTCAGCTTTGAAATCCCCATGATTTAGCTCTGCATCTTTCCCAATGTGATCCTCAGTTTTCTTGTTATTGGATTCACCCATAACAGATAAGGGCTTTGATTTTGAAATTTCAACACCATTTTGTTGTTCATCCAATAAAGGAGAAGAATCTGACAATTGGTGAGTTTGACTTGCAGTAGTAAGTGGAACCTCATCAGCAAAATATAGGGTGACAAGTGTGCATAATGCCAGAAACACCTGCCAATATTGTATGATGATATTCCAAGCTATTAAATCAATTATGCATTAAAACTTTAAGTTTAGCAGTATATGATTAACTTGGCAGTTCTATAAGCTGATGACCCCGCCCCTATAACAGCACAAACTTTTTCGAATAGTGTTTCACTTTGCTTTCATTAAAGAGTAAGGCCGGTAGAGATGTTGAGCCACAAGATAATGCTAGAGATGGTGTTGCCTCATAAGATTAATGCAGGTAAAGATGATGTCCCACAAGAGAATTAATAAAAAATGAATACAAAAAACAACTATACAAACTGGATGAGCTTACTTTAAAGTAATAAGGAAAAGGAAAAAAAATACTCATTCTAAGATAAGTCATGCTTATGATGTCTGACAACTGATAACATATACTAACAAGTAAAATATGAAGGTCCAATCAAGCAGAATTTAGTGGTAACCTACCACAGCCACAAGAAATGCTGCCTTAAGATTGCCACAGGCTTCGCAGCAAGCTCTTGTGGTCAAGAAAGGGAACCATCTGCTTAGACGAAAAAGGATGAAACATTAGTATGAAATATAAATAGAACAAAAATACAATACACAAAGTCAACACCAGCACATTTATGCAAACCAACAATAACAATAACAAAAACAAAACCCAATTCCTAACTTTGGATTTACATAAATCTATTTATCAAAACCACTTCTGAAATCCATTATGCAGACTACACTATTCCTATCAAAGGACTGCATTCTTGCATAATCCTTTCACTAGAAAGCTCCCTTGTCTTGTTTCCCATAACTGATTTAATAATAACATATTTCAAATACTGGTGAGAGAAATAAGATATAAAGAAGCACAAAAGATTAGCTAAGCCTCACTTGTTCCACTTTCCACTAGCACCAGAAGAATATCCTAGGATGTTCCCAGCTGCCATCCATGAGCAAAATACAGCATTTGCCACATTACGTTGATCAGGACCTAAATAGAAGCAAAATTTTAATAACACGATATCTCCTCACTACCAAACAAACAAGTATTTTGTACAGTATGAAAATCAATAATCCCACAGTGGTTGTTGAGAATATGAACAAAGAAAACAAGTGAGACGGACAAACTTTACCAGACAGATCAGCCAAAAGTGCTCGAGCAGGCCCCTACAAATTAAATTGGAGAAATAAAAGAGATTAAGTTTTCTGCTGCACAACTGCATCTGTACAAAAGAAGATATATATATATATATATATATATATATATAACGAAGAACATACCAATTACATTAACAAGCTTACCTGCACCGTGTTGTTGGCAAGGTCCAGCATCCAGAACCCAAGAATAAATACAAGAGCAGCCCTTGTTCGGGTTCCTTTAAATGTTCTACAATTTCAGATATATATGAATTTTATTAACGCCTAACTGAGGTTTCAAGAAGTCGAAGAAATAAAATGAGCAAGAAAAGAACAAAAGGCTGACAATAGTAACCTGCAATGCTCGTGTGTATCACCTAATATATATCCAATGTCTGCAGAAAATCCGATTAATATCACCTAAATTACAAGACTTGACTTAGCTTATATGTAATGTAACGTAGAAAAGTAAATCAAAGTAAAACACCAATGTCACCGATGCTTACAGCAACAGATATCATAAGAGAACCAGCCAGAATGAACGGCCGCCTTCTGCCAAACCTCGATGTACATTTATCACTCCAAACACCGACGCAGGGTTGAACCTTCAGAAAAATTAAGGCAAACATGTGACTTACTAGTTCAAAAGTAACAAGAACAAAAGCATAAACTTGTTCGCATCACCACATCTACATTCCAGAAAAAGTGATTCGCAATGCAAATCAGTTACTGCTTTATTTATCAAAGAACAAATCAGATCTAACTAAATTACAATACACAAGAACGAAGCAGCAAGAGACAAACATGAATTCACAAGGAGTTAGGCACACAAGCTGATTGATCATAAAATAGATAAATTCTTTCAACATAGCATTAAAATGAACCAGTGCTGTCAAAACAGTGAACACAACTCAAAGAAACGACTACATTTGTCAATCAGATTAAAGGAAGAGTGTAACGTACCACAAGGCCTGTAATGGGGCCACAAAGCCAGATAAACGAAGAAAAAGCATGTCCTATTCCCAACGTCTGCGCCAAAAGGTAACAACAACAAGGCACATAGTTAATCAGGAAGTCACGCTCCATACACACATTGCAAACTCAGCAACTATATAGAAACAAATTCACATTCCAATTGCAATAAAAAATCGAAACGCGAAAGAGAAGGATCTGGTGAAACACGCAACCGCGAATATCGGACCTGAATGTAGGGCGTTAAGAGAGAGAGCTGCAAAGCCCAACCAAATTGAACGCCAGCGGCTACAGTGCAACTGAGAACAAGATTGACCAAGGAAGCTTTGTTGCTTGGCGGTGAAGACGAGTGAGTTGACGGCGGCGACTTGGCGTGGATCCCGTGGTCTCGGTGGTCGACGTCTACGAGTTCGAGTTCGGGAGCCGATGAATCGTCGTGGAGGTTCTTGTAAGGAAAGCGGATCGACATTGAGTCTGAATTCCCCGCCATCGCCACACGCCTCTGTACATTCACGCGGATCGGCGTCCCGAACGCGAGAGACAGAGGGAGAGAGAACGACGACGTTTAGGGTTTGCTTTTGTCTACGTTTTTTCTGCGAAATGGGATTGCGAATCGAAATGAAAGAAAAAAAGGTCAAAGAATTTGGGCGGGTGAAGAAAAGAAAGAAGAAATGGAGACTACCATGGTCTCAAGGAAGATATGATCTGCTCCGTTGCAGCAGCCTCAAGGACGATACTTGCCCCCTGCTTAGACTGCCACGTGGCATGTTCGACAGCGTGTGGGTCCACGCCTTATTGAGGTGACCCACTGCTTTTGGAAACTCGAACTCATGAAAGAAACAAATGAAGCAACCATATTTACTAATAAATAAATAAATGTAGGAATTAAATTGTATAAGAGAATATAATATCAAATGTAAAAGAAATTCAAGTAGCAGTTAATTCCGTTTCTTAGTTTGGATAAGAATTTTAGCATTACTTACTTCTAGAATGTTGTTTAAAGAACTGGAAATGGTAATAATTTATTTTTAAAATATTGATGAATACTTTTATTTATTAATAAAACTTTTGTTATGTTATATGTTTACATTTAGTCTGTTAAAGATTTATATTTACAATGTCATTAGATTTTTTTTTTTAATTTACATTACGCCAGAATTTAACTCTTCATTATTTTCGAACAAACTAAGCATCTTTTAAGTTCAAACAATTATATTCATCTCGTATGAAAAAAGTCACAAAGTATTATTATTTTTAATTCAAATGTTTAGAAATTTACGATGAATTTTGGATATGAAAAATATTTAAAAGTTAAGGTTAAACAATTTAGTAGAAATTAGATCAATTTCGAGGAATTTATCAAAACGAGATATTAAGGTTTGAAGAAAATAAAGTACTCAGATTTTTTTATTTATGATATTTTGGTTAATAAATTTTGAGAAAATATATTTAAAATAATTTAACCCATGCGGTCTATACAAATTTTAAGGAAGAAAATTTCGAAGTGAGGCCTTTTTAAATTTAACTACAACTGTTTTTCGAAACAAATAATATTTTAATTAAAATAATTATACTTTTATTTAAAATTTAGCTTTCAATATTTTAAGGATGTAAACTCATTTGTTAGATGGATATGAAAAAAATCAAATATTTCTCAAACTTGTAAAACTCCAAGAATAAGATCCAACACTATTATAGGAAAATAAAAAGAAGCTTATCTATAAAAAAAAACGTTTTTGACATTTACGCTTCGTTGGTTTCGGGTGTTTACTATATTCACCCGAAACCATTCCTGATTGATTCTAATAATATATGAAGAAAAGCAGAAGGTGAAAGAAATTGAAAAAAGCTTTTTTTACTCCTTAGGTATGAATTGTTTAGAAATGTAGTCAAAACCAAATTTTATATAGATAAAATACGTAATTATTTTATAAAAAAAAAATTAATTATATTATAAAATACAAATATTAAATTACATTTATAATAAATAAAATATTATATATATTTATAAAATTAATAATATTATTATTAATAAAAATAATGATAATAAATATAAATTAAAAAATATATAATAATAATTTTATTAAATAATAATAATTTTATTTGAATTAAATATTTAATAATATCATTAATAAAAATAGTTAATAATAATAAAAATAAATATAATTATCTACATAAAAAAATAAACTTATATAATCTATACCTATATATAAAGGGGATTCCCCTCTTAACCGCTCTTAATTTTTTTCCCCATTTGGGAAGGATCGAGGGGTGCCCTGCCTCTTCGATCAATAAGGCCACTGGTGAGGCCTTGAAGCTTTGAATTGGTTCCTCTCATCCCGTAAGATCTTTCTCTCAAGGTTTAATCTTTCATTGCAGAGTTTTTTTTTTTTTTTTATGTCGTTGTGCTTGATAATTGCTTTGCTAGTTTTACAATTGGGATTATAGAGATCTTGGTTTTCTATTATTATTGTATATGTATTTACTATAGTAACAACATGACCGCTTTGGTAGCTTTTTCCGTTTTGAGTAGTGTACATACCAAAAATGGGGTTTATGGGTAGACTGGATAGGAGCTTTATGCTTTTAAGATAAAGATGTGTTGTTGTGTTGTTCTGATGTGCAGATTTTGAAACTGTTTGCATTTGGGATAAGAGCAACAGTAATACGATCATGTCATCGCTTATTACACAACCTAGGTTTTCCCTTATCCCTCTAATTTCCCTTCCATATATGGTTTTTCCTTTTTCTTTAGTCGTTTCTTCATTTTGTTTCGTCACTTTCCGCTCATACTTTTACTTCTCCTTCAATCTTTTAAGTTTATTATACCAACTCTTCTCAACACAAAACAACGTCTGCACCCTATTCATTCCTTCCTTCTGTGACTGCAATTTTAATATTGTTTATATCGTGAGAGGTGAATTTGTTTGTTGTAACTAATTTGGTGTGTGGTCATTGTAGTTACTTGCTTTTCAATGTTTAAAAAGACCTTGATTGCAGCGAGTCGTGATGGAAGCCAAATTGACCAAATTGAGATGAAGATGTTTGGGCGAAAAAGTTGTTTGTAGAATCACAACAACATTTACAATGGAAATGGACATGCTACCAATATTACCGAGATTAGTCTTTC
>Ga0123342_1004739_pt1 | contig 20439 bp, 18 predicted proteins | sample Turbeawhitnodule_FD_89960 | JGI IMG/M metagenome (GOLD analysis project Ga0123342, IMG submission 89960) | Root nodule microbial communities of legume samples collected from Mexico - Turtle bean Mexico white nodule | ecosystem: Host-associated > Plants > Roots > Nodule | place: Mexico: Nepantla... | reverse complement strand
TCAGTGAAGCTAATCCATCACCAAGAATTAGGTAATGCAACCCTAAGCGGTATCCACCTCGATAAACGGGCCCAACAAGGTAGGCCCACTAGAATAATATAAATAGCACGCATTTCAAGGAGTGAGGTGTGTCATTATTACTGTTCACCTACCTGAGAGCTAACCACCCGCTTTACTGACTTGAGCGTCGAAGTGCCTTCGCAGGTACCCCCACCATCCGGTGTTCACCCGACGACCGAGTCCCGAATGCCGAAGGATAAGCAGAAGAAAGAGAAGGATCCCAGTTCATCACCCAGCCACCTGCCCGACCGAAGGAAGGAGAAGAAGACTTCAACAGTTCTCTAGGTCCCATCTCCCTAGCAGGAACAATTAACGTGTTCTTTAATCATAACCATTATCAAAGATAACATATTTACACAAGATACTGATATTGAATTTGTAAAAACCGTAAAACCAATTGAACTGTTAAATCTCATAGAAACTAAAATTACGCAGCGATCAAACTATGGGAACAATATCTAAATTGAATACCAATATATAAAAAAAATAATGGTGGAAGAAATTGAAATATCGAGAAGCCACCAAGGTTACGTATATGCAGACTTTGTCTTCCTTGCACCAGCTCATACGCTTCAATCAAGGTGGAAAACAAACCCTTCAAATTGATATATCATTCAAACGTCAAAGAAAATAATAACAATAATAAACTGACATGTCAGTTGTCAATGGTGAAGCAGAAGAAACAAGCAATTCTTGCATGTGACTCATTCGAAACCAACCAAAGATGTTACATGAAACCATGTATGAAACGAAATAAAGCCTTTGAATAATTGAACTAATTTGTAGTAAATCTAATTCCACACCAAATAGTCAAATCCACCAGGTTGTCATGAGAGAGTCAAGAATAATGAAAAAAAATTTGCAATGAGGCTTAAAGAAGTGTACATTATTGTGATAATTTGCAGGGTCCCATTAAAGTTCTTAGTTCCAATTCTCATTCCTTTATAACTCCAATGAATGAAAGAAGCAACACCAACACCCAACACCCAAACAACATAAACAGAATGTCCCAGAAACGACAAAGGTACTATAATTGTTTCCGCGTACAGATACCATTGTTTGGGGAAATTTAAGTATATGATTAAAACAGCGCGTGTCACGTCAGAATTCGCGGCTTAATACACTGTTATACAGCTTCAGCATTGCTCAATGCTAACTCAATAACACGCATTCACCGCCAAACAAACCCTTCCCTTTTCCCACCGTTTTCACTCGTGCCAATCCAACAACTACTTTTTCCTTTTTCTATTAAAAAAATGTCAAAATATTTTACTCACCTTACCTTCAACCTTTCCATAACCTTCACTCTCTTCTTATAAATACAACATAAGCTCTGCGTTTTCTTCCTAACCCTTTTCATTTATTGCCTCTCTCTCTGCATTTTCTACCTTCTCGCCAACATGATGAATAAACCATCACAACAACTACGTGCTCTCTCTGCTTTCTGTTCCGTTTTGCTGCTTTTGGATTTGGTTTTTGTTGCTGCGGAAGACCCTTATAGATTCTTCGACTGGACCGTTACCTACGGTGACATTTATCCTCTGGGAGTTAAACAGCAGGTTGTTTGTTTGTTATTGCTCGTATCTTGGTTTTTTTATGTTGTTATATGTTCTCATTCTCATTGTTTTTGGTTTGAATGTGTGTTGCAATTGCAGGGTATTTTGATCAATGGCCAGTTCCCAGGCCCTGAAATCTACTCTGTTACCAATGACAATTTGATCATCAACGTACGCAATAACTTGACCGAGCCGTTTCTTCTGTCATGGTAACAACTCTCTCTTTCAATGCATTTCTTGAAAAAAACATAAAATGTTACAAATGTAGTTCGGTACAAAGTTTTGTTGAAAACAAGGTTCTTAACGCGGCCACTCATAATCCAACTGGCAGAGTGGTGCAATCTCCTAAATGTCTTGTTCTGTTTTCCTTTTTTTGATAGAACTAGTAATGCCAGAGTTTCCTATCAAACTCGATTTACCTTGTTTGGAAAAACGCGTTCATACCATGTTTTTGAAACTCACTCTATTAGGTTGTTTCTAGGAAGAGTAATGCAAATAAATGAGTGAATGAGAGTATTGAAGGAAAAGTTGGAAAAATAAGGAAAAAAATGATAGAGAATTAAGAAAAAACAATGTATTTTTATTCTTTCAAATCTTCTTTTATGATGTGAAGATATTTATGAAAAAAGTTGTTTTTTCTTAAAATTGATTATGTATAAAAGTTATGTTTTAATATAAATATAAGTATAATACTTAATATATATTTTTATATTATAATAAAATGAATAATTAAAATAATAAATAAGAAGTGATTTAAAATTTAATTATTAATATGTATTTTATTTTTTAAATTTTAATTTATTTTAATTTTAACTTTTTAATTTTTTTTATATTAAATTATTTATAATTATTTCTAATTTAAGTCATTCACAAAATTTCACACAATCATCATATCATTTACAAACTTTAATAAACTTTCTTTATAAATCTACATCAATATATCTCAATCCAAACAATTTTATTTTCCTATCAAATTACTTCAAATTTACTTTCTCAAATATTTTCCCCAATCCAAATACACCATTAATGAAGACATTCAGTTTTATACGATTCCAAGTTGTTGAAAAGAGTAATAATAATTAAAGTCACACGCATGTGCCTATGTATGTTTAATTATTAATTATTTTAGTTTCTTAGTTTATTTTTTATTACTATTTTTTTTTTATCTTCATCAATGAAGAGAGAGGAGGTTCCATACACTCACAGATCTATACAAACCAAAACCAAACACGGACTTAATAAATGTCTCTCTCTCACCCATCACTTCGGCCCTTAAGTCTTGTCACGGACCAGACCCATTCAACTGCAAGCCCACACCTAACTGGAACATCTATAATTCACGAGTCAGGCCCTTAACTCATAATGTCGTGTCTCACGAGTCAAGCCCATCCTTGTTTGGGCCCATTAATGTTTATAGACACTTGGGTATCTATGTATCCTCTTGCCTTCAACCCAAAGCATACACTTAGTTTTAACAGAAAACTTTTTGTTTCTCTCCAGAAATTTGATTTGACTACCTATAATTTGCATAATAATAAGTACAAAAAAGTGAAAAAGTTTTGATTAATTATTTGTTTGGATGAATGCAACAGGAATGGTGTTCAACAAAGGAGAAATTCTTACCAAGATGGAGTTTATGGAACCACATGCCCCATCCCTCCAGGGCAGAACTTCACCTACACACTTCAAGTCAAAGATCAAATTGGAAGTTTCTTCTATTTCCCATCTCTTGCTTTCCACAAAGCAGCTGGTGGTTTTGGAGCAATCAAAATCCTTAGCAGGCCAAGGATCCCTGTCCCATTTCCTGACCCAGCTGGTGATTTCAGTCTTCTTATTGGAGATTGGTACCAAATCAATCACAAGGTAATCAATACTATCCAAACATTGGTGTCAAAATTTGTATCCTACATGTTTGTTTTATGTTTCTTTTTTTTTCATTGACATGTGATTTTTGTTATCTCAGACGCTTCAAACTGTTCTAGATTTGGGACATAGACTTCCATTGCCTCAAGCCGTTCTTATCAACGGTCGTCCAAACGGCACAACATTCACAGTTGAACAAGGTATGACTATTTATTTTCCCTTTACAAATGTGGATTTTTACTCTGTTTAAGGTTGTTGGATTTTGCATGGTAATGTATATTTTGCCTTCTCTTGATGGACAACAGGGAAAACATACAGGCTTAGAATATCAAATGTTGGACTTGAAAACAGTCTCAACTTCAGGATAGAAGGCCACAGCATGAAGTTGGTGGAAGTTGAGGGAACTCACACCATACAAACCACTTATTCCTCGTTAGATGTTCATGTGGGACAATCTTATTCTGTGCTTATCACAGCTGATCAAGCGCCCAAGGACTACTACATTGCAGTGTCCACCCGTTTCACTGACAAAATCATCACAAGCACTGCCATTCTTCACTACAGTAACTCTCAACAATCTGTTTCTGGCCTAATTCCTGGTGGCCCAACTGATCAAATTGATTGGTCCCTCCAACAAGCTCGTTCAATCAGGTATATTGTCCTTCACTTCTTAATACTTTGGTGCTTATTTTTGGTGGATTTGATGACCCTTTAGTTTCTTTGGCTAACAATAAGCTTTGCAATTTATAGGACAAACTTGACAGCAAGTGGACCAAGGCCAAATCCTCAAGGCTCCTACCATTATGGTTTAATTAACGTAAGTAGGACAATTACATTGGTGAGCTCAGCAGCACAAGTGAATAGGAAACAGAGATATGCAGTGAACAGTGTATCATTCATACCAGCAGACACTCCTTTGAAGCTCGCTGATTACTTCAAGATTGGTGGGGTTTTCCAAGTTGGAAGCATTCCAGATAGCCCTTCTCGTAAACCCATGTATCTTGACACCTCAGTCATGGGTGCTGATTTTCGAGCCTTCGTTGAGATCGTGTTTCAGAACCACGAAAACATTGTCCAAAGCTGGCACATTGACGGATACTCGTTTTGGGTTGTAGGGTAAGTTTTCACCTTTCATATCCATAATACTATATCCATCACTCTTAGTTTAAAACCTTCACTTCATATCAGTAAAATTTTAACGTGGTATTTCTTCTGATTCAGAATGGATGGTGGTGTGTGGACACCTCAAAGTCGTAACGAGTACAACCTTAGAGATGCAGTATCAAGGTCCACAACACAGGTTAGTAACTTGGTACTTAACTGAATTTGGTTGGCATGTTTCCAAATTCAGAATCAGACAAGTAAATTGATGAAAAAAAATTGTGTTACAGGTTTATCCCAAGTCATGGACTGCAATTTACATGGCACTGGATAATGTGGGTATGTGGAATGTGAGGAGTGAATTTTGGGCACGACAGTACCTTGGACAACAATTCTATATGCGAGTGTATTCACCAGTTGGATCAATCAGGGATGAATACCCAATTCCCAAAAATGCTCTTCTTTGTGGCAAAGCAGCAGGAAGAACAAGTAGATGAGGATCTCCACCAGAATCAAATCAATCTCAAAAACACCTAAGATGTCTGTCATTGACCTTGCTATGTAGGGACTCACTTGTTCCCATTCTTTGCAAATTTGTCTCACCATTTCTTTGTGTTCATACTTCACCATCCTGTTATTGCAATAATTAAATTGTCACCATTGATTTATTTTTTAAACTAATAAATTTCTCACTTGTATTAGAAAATTTCTTGTTTTAAATACATAAGGTAGTTTAATCCACTTGCTCTCTCTTTATTAGTCAAATAGTTAAATACTACTTGTATTAGTCAAATAGATAGGAAAGTATTTTAATATTTCCCTTTGTTTATCATTTGTTATATTTTTCAATACAAATTATTACAAAAATGTAATAATTCTTATTCATTTCAAAGTTATATATTTTTTACTATATTCATTATTTTAATACTAAAGAGAGGAAATTGAATTAAAATTAGTAGTAATCTAGGATATATAATAAAGTAGTTCAAAAAATTGTTGTGTGTACACAAAATATCCACGCCTCCTATTTTTAATTCTATACCTTCTAGCTTTTGTGCATTTTTGACAAAGTGAATATGAATGAGAAGGAATTTTAAAACTTTCATACTTATAAATTAAAAATTAAACGAACAAGTTATAACTTAGAAATTACATAATCTTGAATTGATAAAAAAAAGCTTCTCAAATGCATAATTTGAAGTTATCACAAAACTCTTGTAGGATAATGTCATTCAAAACCTCAGTAGGAATTTTACTATTTGAAATGCAGTATTTTCCTTCTACTACATGCAATCCATAATAATAATAATAAAATTTCAAAATATATCATGGATTACCCTATACAAAACATTTTCTAGTTAACAGAATTCAGAATTCAGAAAAAAAGCTTACACATATAAAATAGTCAGAAACAATATTCTATTTTTGAAAAAGTAAAGGGGTTTACGGAAAAATTATAGAGTTGCAGGAAGCAAAAGGCTATGATAAGCCCACGGAAACCAAGCATCCTTTCAGCCCAAATAATGACCCAAAAGAAGTTAATAGCTAAAATAAGAACCACCCATGTTCTTTGTTAGGGTTTATTATTTCCCTGAAAGTGCCTTGTTTTTAATCAAAGACTTCGTGTGCGTTTATTGGAATTTGAAGTCTGTAAAATTGAGAAATGCACTTTCCAATACAGAAAAACATGAAAAACAAGATCTAAGACGTTCTCTACTTTTTCCTTTTTTTTTAAATGTTTCCTCGTCCTATTCATAAGATATTTTTATAGTAACTAAGAGAAAAAAATATTTGATCTCCAAAAGAGTAGCTAATATTTTAAAAAAATTTAAAACAAGATTTTGCTTTGTTGAAGTCGTTAATTGAAGATTGTAACTAAACTGTCTAAATAAAAATAAAAGCTATACTCATTATGGTCCATGGATAGAAGAAGCTTAAGTGCATTGTTTTGGCTTGTAAAGAGGGAACTATGCGTACACGTTATCTATAAATTATTGTTCCTATTTTATTCAACTTACTAATGTGTCTAGACTCTACACACAAACAACAACAATAATAATAATGTGTTGGCATAAGGGTTAAAATTTAAGTTCTCACGAATCGACACGTAATGTTTTAAGACAACCTTCGAAGTTGAAATCGGTAAACATGTTTGAGATTATAGAATTAAGAAGCGAAGAACTGTAATGTTTGCAGCATTGAATTGCAATCAGCATACACGTGTTTCTGGTTCCTTTTATGATTGAAGCAAAAGCATATTTTCTGAATGTTAACCTCGTTCAAGAATAGGATGGTCCAGGGAGAGGAAGTAGTTGATGCAGCGTGGACTGAAATCAACGGCTACGAAGTGGGTAGGAGGAAAGTAAATGAAAAAGGTACCCTCTGATCTCATGCTCAAACGATTTCCGTGACGCAAAAGATTTGTTCTGGGTTCAGGTTACGACGAAGCGTGATTGGGTTTCCTCTTCTGTACCAAACACATTACCGCACTGTAGAATAGTAGCAGCAGCAGAGAAAAAAGGCTATGCAAATTGCAATGCATTTGTAATAAAACAAACGAACAAAAGTTAAGGTGGTTCAAAGGGGAATACTTTGGCTACACACTATGTCAGTAATGTCTCCATTTTTTTTACCTTTTTACGTTGGGACCCACTCTCGAAGAGGTTAAAATCTTGATCATGGTTTTGGAATTGAAGATGAGATTGGGCACAGATTAACACTGCCCACACATATCCCGATGCAGAGATAAGCGGCGTTTGGTAATGTTCCGCATGTGGATTTCCTCCATCGTGATCCATCATCAACGGTTTCTCGCTCCACTGCTGGCCAACCAGAGGACGCCACGTCATGGAAACATTACACGGTGGAATGAAAATAAAACGTAGGGAGGTGGACCCACCGGAAAAGGACCTTGTCGGGTGCTTAACTTAACCGCGGTGTAACGGAAAGACACTCCCTGCAAACGGCGTCTCTTTTCTTGCTTTTGCTCCCATCAAATCATCACCACCACCACCACTACTACACAGTGAAGTGAAAGAGAACGTTACGAGTTAACCCATTCTGTCTCCTCACTGTTTTCTTCACTTTTATTTTCGCCTTTGCCGTTTTCTCACTACCAATGTGCCTGAGATCTGCCTGAGATTTCCGGTAACCATGGGGAGCGTTTCGTCCGAAGACGGTTCCGACCAGCAGAGCGACCGCTGCGGCAGCTACAGCCTCAGCGCTGACGTCAGCGAGTCCGAGAGCTGCGGCAGCTTCTCCGCGCGCCGCTTCGACGCCGAAGGAGCTTCCAGCTCCGCCAACCTCTCGCCGCGTCCCGTCGCCTCTCACTTCAACTTCCCGCCGCCGCAGGTAATGCTTCCCGTCATTGGCGGGAAAGACGTCGTCGTTTGGGATCACAAGCGCGACCTCGATCTGACCGGTACTCTTCCTCTCCCTTCTTCGCGAATCGCTTTATGTTGTAATTGAGAGTGAAAGAGAGCGCGAGTGTGGAATGTGAAGAGCGATTGCTTTTTTTTTTTGCAGAAGTGGAAATGATGAAGGAGCGGTTCGCTAAGCTGCTTCTCGGAGAAGACATGTCTGGTGGTGGAAAGGGGGTGTGCACTGCGCTTGCCATCTCCAATGCTATAACTAATCTCTCTGGTTAGTGCCCCTGCCATGTGTTATTAATTAATTTGTTTAATGCTTTGGATAAATTTTCACTATAAGCTGAAATTAATGAATGAGTTAAGCTTTGGAAGTAGTTAGTCCAGAATTTATGTTGAAAATAAGTTGGAAGTGCTTATGGATAAGATTGTTGAAGTAGAGCCAAGGTTTGTGAAATGTGCGTTTTGATGGTGATTGCAGCAACTGTGTTTGGCGAACTTTGGAGGTTGGAGCCGCTGGCACTGCAGAAGAAGGCCATGTGGCGTAGGGAAATGGAGTGGCTGCTGTGCGTGAGTGATTCCATCGTGGAGCTGGTGCCATCTGTGCAGCAGTTTCCTGGGGGTGGAACCTACGAGGTGATGGCGACGCGTCCTCGCTCGGATTTGTACATCAATCTTCCGGCTCTGAAGAAGCTTGATGGGATGCTGCTTAGTATGCTTGATGGGTTTCACGACACACAGTTTTGGTATGTTGAGCGGGGAATCATATTGGGTGATTCCAAGGATTGTGATGCCTACGGTAGACCATCGGTTAGGCAGGAGGAGAAATGGTGGCTTCCCTCTCCCAAGTTACCCCCAAATGGCTTGTCCGAGGAGAACAGGAAAAGGTTGCAGCAATGTAGGGATTGCACCAATCAGATACTAAAAGCTGCTGTCGCAATTAATACTTCTGTGATTGCGGAAATGGAAATTCCCGGCGCGTATGTAGAGTCCTTACCCAAGGTAAGTAATCACGCTCTGTGCTGCAAATAGGAAATAAAGTAATTTTTTGTTTAGTTATGACTGTTTTGTGAGTATCATGCTACAAGTAGTTGGCAGTCAGTTATCAATTCTAACAATGCACTGTGAGCTGCACAAGCTTATAATTTAGTGAAATGTATGGTTTTTGAGTGCTAAAATCATTGTTCAAGGAAAATGAAAGGGTAGCAATTCAGTAATGTCTTCATAGGTAGTTGGGACTCCTGTTTCTTTATAATGTAAGCTAGAACTTGGTGAAGACTGAACTGTCTGTGTGTTCTCTTGTGCAACTTTAATGCAGAATGGAAAGGCTTGTCTGGGGGATATAATTTATCGATACATTACGGCAGACCAGTTCTCATCTGAATGTCTCCTTGATTGTTTGGATCTTTCGTCAGAGCACCACACTCTGGATATAGCTAATAGAATTGAAGCTGCCATACATGTATGGAGGCTGAAGGACCACAAGAAACATTTAAGTTCGGCAAAAGCCAGACGGTCTTGGGGTGGAAAGGTGAAGGGACTTGTTGCTGACAGTGAAAAGAACAAGAATCATTTTCTTGCCCAACGGGCAGAGACACTTCTAGAAAGCTTGAAACACCGATTTCCAGGGCTCCCTCAGACTGCACTAGATATGGCCAAAATTCAATATAATAAGGTACGTTACTTTTCCCCCTTAATCATTAGGTTGAATTGAACTCATAGTTTGTTCTGTTCATCTAGAAGGTGTGGCCACTGCTTGGAATATATGTTAAAGCAAAGTGTTTTTGTCAACGCATTGGTCACGTGGCATATATTATGTACATCTGATTGAGAACTTCTATTGTTAGTGCCAGTTAGCATTCACAAATTTGAGCAACCATTCCATGACCTGACGATGGTCTAAAGAACTATTAGGTTTCTTTGCAAGTTATTAGTGGGGGAATATTAAGTATGTACTGAGATTAAGTGCTTTGTATTCCCTTGCAATATACAAAAACTTGTTTTTTCTCAATTTCATGGTCCACATTGATGATTGATCGTAGCATTTTTTGGTGTATGACACTGTCAATATTGAATGGAAACCATGTTTACAAGTGACCTGTGTTACGTATTCTGGTGTTACAGATGGTTCGTGATTAGTGCACAATTACTGAGGATTGTGTTTGTGTTAGGAGAAGGGGTGGCTTGGTATAAGGTCTAAGTTTGTGTGGTTTTGTTTTTTCCATTGCAGGATGTTGGACAGTCTATTCTTGAAAGTTATTCAAGAGTGATGGAGAGCTTGGCGTTTAACATAATGGCCAGGATTGATGATGTCCTTTATGTAGATGATAGTATAAAGCGATGTGCGGCTGCAGATTCACTGTCATTGTTCAGCAGGGGAGGTTTTGGTGGCATGCCCATCCAGAAGAGATTCTCTCCTAGTCCATTCTCAATTCAACACACCCCATATGCCTCCCCATTTGCAACACCAACGTTTTGTTCCTCCTCTCCTGTTACTGGGAGCCCGTGTAGTCCTGCAAGAATACATGATACGAAGAGAAATGCTCCAAAGGAGGGTGCAGATTCAAAGGCAGACAAGTTGGCCAAATCTGAGTTTGAGAGAGTTTGGTCATATGCTGGAAACCTCAGTGCAAGAAGAGCTTCTGGTGATGCTCCAGAAAGAGACTAAGTTTTACAATTAGTATAACTTGCATCCATAGGTACTCACCAATCATCTTGTCTTAATGTGGATCTGGCTAAAGTCCTTGGTCCTGCTCCCTGTACATGAGGGTCTAATTTTTGTATATTCTTAGGCAGTATGAGAAAAGCTTATGTTGAAAGATCATGCCAATGGATTATTAGTTAAAAATGTTTCCTCCCAAGTATAAATTTCTAGAGGTAGTAGGCTTCTATAATTTCCAAATTCTAAGTAGTGTTCAGGACTAACCCATTCCAAACAGCAGCAAACCAATGCCTAGTCTCAAACTATCATCTTTAAGTTGAAAACAAATATATAAATTAGTAGCTACCAACAAGTACTATATACAATTATTTTGCTTTTTCCTGTTGCTCAATCCTACCACTTCGTTAACGAGTTTCAGACATTTCGGCTCCCTCATGCATACTTCAAAAGTTAAAGTATTATGCATGATTTTGTTATGCTTCATTGTTAAATCTGATTCAAATCTTTTCGGTGACTTTCTTAAAAAAATCTAACATATGACTATTGTGTTCAAATAACATTTTTATTTTTAGCAGTTATTTAAACAAAATTAAACTTTAATAATATTCAAATACGAGTAAAAGATCTTGTTTTAATAATTGTAAGATCTATCCTGAGGCAAATAAAATGGACCGAGTAGTGCTCCTAAAATAGTTTGTCATAATGTTTAACTAGCAAAAGTTATGTTTCTAAGCACAGATTAATTCCTTATTTTAATTACATCTTGAGATCACAGCTTTTATCACAGACGTTATTCAAATCCAAACCAATCACGGTGGTACTTTACATTCATTTTTTTAAGAGTTTCTGCTGACAAAAGGCCATTTTTAGGCATGAATTAGTGTGTATGAGAAGCAATCAAAGCAAATTGTCTGAATCTTTGAGTTGCTCTCTGAACTCACCACCACCAATTCTACTCTTGTCCTCCTGTGAAAGTTAAGTAATAATGTAATATCTCTTCCTTTCAAATTTGAGCTATCTTGGACCACTTTGGATTAGCTTTGTTTAGATGTGTGATGGAAAGTCATAAAGCATACAAAACATTAGAATCCAAAGTCAAATTTGTTGTTTTTATTATTATTTACCATGATGCTGATATATTAAATTAATCTAAATTAATGCACTCTATATTTTCTATTCGATTCACATGGTAATGTTGCGTTTATATTTATAATGAGTACATAGTCGATTATGATTAGTGATAATTGGTTATGTTCCACCTAATAAAAATAAGTCAAAAAATATAATCTTATATAGAGATATTATACTTAATAAGTATGTTTTTAGGCTTACATAGTCAATGATAAACTACATATAATTGATTATAAAAGGCCATTACAATAATCATGTTATATTTGATTAATTCTAAGATGTTCCAACATGTGAATTTTGAAGAGCATATGCAGCTTTAGCAAGGTAATTCTCAACAAAGAAAACAAAGATATTTTAAGCTTTTGTTTCAAATTAGAATCTCTTTGTTCTCACTTCATTAGTCTTCTTTTCTTTCCAAAGTGTGAAAATGAACAGGGAGGTTCACACAGTCCTTCCTTTCATTTATGTACACATTGATGTAAAACCAGTTGTTTAAAATTATGGGAAATTCACTCCTTTCATCTTCATATATAGTAAAACTTGGGAAGCAAATAGTACTGGGATTGAGATTGGTGAAAAATAAATAAATTAATAGAATGGATTAGTATTTTTATGAGATCCTATTACACAATGTTACCTCTCCTCCACTTTTTTACTTCTCATTCAGTCGGCTTCTTCGATTTCTCGTGTTCTTGTGCTTGATCGAAAAGGTATCTGAAACAAACACTCATATGCTTAATGCTTAAGTCAGTAAGTCTGAATCAAGTTATACGTGATAATCAATATATTATATATGTACCTTAGCTTGATATAATTCAAGCTATTTATATAAATATATTGAACCCTTATATTAATGGACCTAAATTAATATAGTTATCATAGTTAATCTTTATATTAGTCTAACATCCAATACAAAAATTCTATAAATTTTTGTTTAAATGACAAATGACTTACATGTTCAAGTAGGCGATCATGCATAATACATCTAGTCACACGTGTAGTACACTTTTAGTTTTTTAACACACAAAAAACATACATGCAAAAATAATCAAAATATATATATATATATATATATATATATCATTAATAATATCAATGATAAGTTAGTAATAATAATATTAAATATAACAAATAAAAAAAAATTAGTATACATTGATATACTTCTACATAAATATATCAAATATGATGACTTTGAAAGCAAAAAATAGAAAGGTTATAGTTGAAATGGAGTTGGATTGAAAGGTAGATGGGAAGGGAACAATCCATAAATACACAAACCACCAAACCTCACCTCTATTCGGTCTATTATGTTTGGACATTAGTGGTTTGTTGCCACTTGAAAGAAAGCCCAACCGCCCCACAACTCTCTCCCACCCCCAAATTTCATCATTACCCACCTTCACTCTTTTTTCATCACAATATTATCAAAATTCTTCCAATGGACCCACTCCAAGGTTTTTATATTCATTCAAATAATATCATTTTTAAATTATTTTTATTTTCATGTTTAATAATTTAAATGGTATTTTAACAAGAATAATATCATTAAAATGAATTTTAAAAAACTATAAAGAAATAGAACACAAAACCAGAAAAAAAAAAATAGAACTCTCCACCAATCATGATGCCCCTTTTGTTGGGCACGTGTGTATTCATTCTTAGAAACACGTAGCTATCTTCACAAACACTTCACCTTCATATTTCACATAGATATGCATGATCCTACATTATTATTATTATATATTCTGCTAATAAATTTATCCAATTATTCCAATGTAAAACTTTAGTTTATTAATTAATTTAATTTCTAATATTTGTGTCTTGGTAATTAGGATGGTAAATGAAGCAAAATAATAAGGTGAGAAAAAGTGAATAAATAAAGGGGAAGAGAAAGCGTTTTTGAAGAGGAGATGGTTGAGACATAGAGGAAGTAGAGAGGAGCATAGAGAGAGATATAAAAGGAAAAGAGTGATCTGAAGAGAAGTGACTTTTGGCGGTGTGGGAGTCACGAGAGCAGCGAGGAAGTCACAAGAGTCACAAGAAAAGGGAGAAGAGTTGAAGGGAGAGAGAATGGAGACAGGTTGTGGGAGGCTGAGCAGGAAGAAAAGTGGTGGAAACGGACAGGTTCTAGACGGTTCCAATATTATGGAGTTGGTTGGAAACGACCAAGTTTTCACCACCTTCGTCGACAATAAGTTCCACGAGTTAGACACAGACAGAGATGGCAAACTCTCTGTGAAAGAGCTCCAACCTGCTGTTGCTGACATAGGTGCTGCTCTCGGCCTCCCTGCTCACGGCACCAATCCTGAATCCGATCACATCTATTCCGAGGTTTTTCTTACTCAAACCACCACCTACTCATGACGATTTCAATACTTTCTTTATTGTACGAGGTTCTGTGTTCTAACTTTTTGTGTCGCACAAAAAAAAAAAAAAACTAGTTACTGTTCTCTTTCTTTCTTGCTTGTGTTCCTGTCTGTTATAACCGCCTTGGGATTTTGCCAATGCTGTGAGCATGCCGGCTTCATATCAAATTTATGTCACTTTAATTCTGCTTCATGGGGCAGAGAAAGGTTTTTCCTTTTCTTTACACAAGCCTTGTTATTACTTCTGCTTCAGTTTTTACAACACTGTTATTTTAATTACATAACAGACCAAAAAAAAGTATCAGTTTTTGCTAGAATAGAAGCAAGATTATGAAGATGTCCTTCACCTTGCTGAGAAAACTGTTGGGTGAGGAAACAATATGGCGTATATGCTTGAAACTTTTTCCGTGGCTTTAGTTTTGGCAGTATCCTGAATTGCCTATGTGTGGATGTTTCTAATAAATTATTATTCGTGTCCAAGGGGGAATATATAATTGACTTTTGTATCCTCTTTGTGATATCATTATATCTTCATCTGATTTGTTTCGGTTCCAATGTCTGTTGTTTTAGCCTTATTAAAACATTGTTCGGTTGTGGTTTAGGGCTTTAAGCTTTGTTTTTATCCAATGTCTTTGGCGCATTTGCAACATTTTTTATGTGCTTTCAATGCTTCAGACGTTGATGGAGAGGCAGACCTTAATTGATTTTTGCAATTAGGTTTTCGACAATCGTTTTTTATTTTGGAAAATATAACATGTTGCTTGGAATACATATCCTTTTCGGGCAATTATGGAGCAAGTTTTTTGTCAAAATCTTGACTTCTAGTTGGTCCCCAGAAACATCCTAATCTGTTTATGATAATTTGGACTTATCCTTCAACATGATAAAATGGTCGGTCCTGTGGGACTTGGCCTTTGATTGCAAACTTGCAATTGATTTCTCTGCTCAGCTTAACTTTTTGTGGTCATTTTCTTATCTCCGTGTAAGGAGGAATCTAATGAAGAATGTGGTAGAAAATAAAGATAAGCTGGCATTTGACATCTGAGGTTTAATAGCATTATTTAAGCTTAAAATATACTTGAATTCAGGAGTACTAATAAATAATAGTCAGTAAATGCTGGTAGAAAGTTTTGTGTTAGACTTTAGAGTGCAAAATGTCAAACTGCTATCATTCTAGTCAATGATAAATTACTAGCTGCATCCAGAAACAGAAGGCAATGTTCTCGTGGGGACAGCCAAAGGTTTTCTTTAGCGGCATACTTTGGGTTAAAGCTTTCTCACCTACCTACTAAAGTTAGCCAACATCAATAAATTTATAAAGTCACAAGAAGACAAAGAAAATAAAAGTAGCATTTGGTTCTAAAATGACATGACGTGATGAGGAGTAAATGGATTAATTTTATCTTTGTTATTGCCTTTAAAAGATTAATTATATTTGTGTGACAACACTTTGATTGTCCAATATGTTTGAACCAATCAAGAACCAAGAATTGACATGTAGAATGACTTATTCTATAGGTGTTGAATGAATTCACACATGGGAAGCAGCAAAAAGTGAGCAAAACTGAGTTCAAAGAGGTTCTCTCTGATATTCTCTTGGGTATGGCTGCTGGACTGAAGCGTGACCCAATTGTGATACTTCGCATTGATGGGGAAGATCTTCTGGAATTTGTTAATGGTTCAGGTTATGAAGCAGAAATGACATCCATATTCTCTCAGATTGAATCCCCGAACAGATCACTGCATGGCTATATAATTGAAGCTCTTGGCAAGCTCACTGTGGAACAAGGAATTCCTCCTACATCAGATGCTTGGGTAGCCAATTTACACGATATCGTTGACTTTCTTTAGAGATGTAACTTAAGTTTCTTTTTCTAAAAAAATATGACAAATTTAAACACGATCAAAACAATTTATCAGCTAAGAAGCTCATTTTGCACTCTAACCAAGACAAATAAATTTCTCAAACTTATTTCATATCCTTCCTCTCTTGGCTTATCATATTTTTTTGTTTGTTTAGGTTTTAAGCAACATTGTGGAACCTGCACTGCTATATCAAGATAGATCTGGTTTGGATAAGCCTGTTTCTCAGGAAACATTTTTGGAGGAATTTAAGGTAGTGGCATTGGGTGTGGCTAATCGTCTTAAGGAACAACCAGTGATAGTTGCTCACAGTGAGAACATCTTTGATGGAAGTGGTGTCAAGAGACTATTATCCAACAAGTTTGAATTGGACAAGGTCTAATTTTTTAGTGATTGCTTGCAATATCTTTCATGTTCTCTCTCTTTTTCTTAAACCTCCTTATATGGAACACACCCATATATCATGTGGTGCAGACTTTGAACTCAGCTTTAGAGACTTTGCCTAAAGATCGCAATGGAAAGATGTCAAAAGAGTATCTACGGGTGGCACTGGACACGGTGGCTCCATCTGCTGGTTTACCTCCCCTTGGTGCAATTGAAGAGGTATGGTGTCAACACACTTCCAAATTATCTTTATTTCAGATTTACTTTAAAATATGTTGGAACAGTTTTAACTTGAAGTTGTCGGATATATAAATTAGTTAACAAGTAATTTGTACGAGGTTGTGCTAGAATTTAGGTTGGTTTTATCATCCCCATGTGGCATATGATTCATTGTAACTTACAGGTATATAATGCTGCTACCATTAATTATATCTAACTATGTATAGACACAGGCATAAAAGTAAAACAATGAAGAGTGTCCTTGAAGAGTAACAAATTATTTTGAAGTGTGGGTGCTTCCTTGGCCATTAATTGGCCATTAATTGAACATTAAGGTGTTTGGTTGTGCAGATGGATAAGGTTATTGGTGAAGTGTTTAAGATGGTGAATGCAGATGAAGCAAAGCTGGTGAAAGAAGAGGAGTTCAAGAAAGTTTTAACTGAAATACTGGGGAGCATAATGTTGCAGTTAGAGGGAAGTCCCATATCAGTTTCTTCAAATTCTGTAGTGCACGAGCCTCTAGACTCATCTTCTACACTTCTTCAGCCATCCTCTAGTGAAACTGCACCCTAGCTGTACGTACGTGTTTAATATATATGACGGCTAAATGAACCATGACATATAATAAAAATTTTATTTATGTAAATTATTATTACTCCCATAACTTGTGTTTTTGATGTGGGGCTATCTGTGAATCTGAAAAATACAGAAACCATGGAGAACGAAAACTGAGTACTCTCGATTATTTTACTATAATGATGCATACATTATCAAACATTGTGGATGCCAACATTTTAGGTTTTTATCCATATGACTACTTTTTACTAGACAAAGCCTTACAAATAATATGAAGTAAATTCCCATAAGAGAAGACTAAAACTTAAATTTAAAAATTATCAAAGAAAATCAAATCATTCTCACATCTAAGTGGGTAGACACTTTACTTTCACACACTATGAAGATGATTGATGTAGTACAAAAACTTTATTTGATCTTCATTATGTTCAAAAAAATCGTTGAACTAACTAGAAGAACTTTGAGTGAAATTAGCTTATGGTCCATTTGGTTATGATATCTAAATATAGTGGCATAAAATGGTATATTTGGTTTCATTCAAGAAAGTTATGGAAGATCGTTTAAAACAGCATTGTTAGGGATAGTTCCAGAAAAACCCATTGTCAAGTTTAGGATATCATATTCTCCATCCACCCAATCCAAACCCTTCTTTGGTAAGATAATGGAGACACTATAATAGACTATACAGGCCAAGAAAGGCCCGACCCAGAAAATCCAATGCCCATTCCATAGTGAGCCTCCGTGAAGCAACGCCGGGCCCAAACATCTTGCCGGGTTGAGGCCCACACCTGCATAACCAGGCCTCCCTGTTACAGTTATAGACAGAAAAACTGCGAGTGCAAAGGATGCTGCTACCACGAAACACACCATTGGAAAGCCCAATTCCTTGCACCTTTTCTTATCAAACGCCACCGTGACACCAACAAAGAGTACCAAAAGTGTGCAAGAGAATTCCAACAACAAAGCATCATGTGGATTTATGGCAGAACTTTGTAGTTTCTCACCAATTGCACAACCTCCCAGAGAATAAGTGTGCGCTAATTTTGGCTCCATCACACTCTTGAGCACAAAGAAACCAATTATTGAGCCAATGCACTGTGCCAGGACGTAAAGGAGAGCACGAGAAAGGGTGACAACACCCTTTAAAGCCGCAACGAATGTGAAAATAGGGTTCATATGACCCCCAGATACAGGAACCATCACAATCAAAAACAAGAACACTGTGATGAACACTGCAAAGGGAATAAGAAGCTTGGGATTCACCTCCTTTGATTCCAAACATGCAACACTGCAACTCGTTAGGGTGAACATTAGTGCACCAGTTGCAATTAACTCTACCATAGCAGCTTTCCACGTCTGACACAAGGAATTAAAAACAACCTTAGTAATTTGTTTCTAACCTCAACTTATCAATCACAAGACAGATTTAACAACTATTAAAAATTATAAATAGAGACACGAATTCAAAAACCTCTGCAGTGAAAATTTCATGGGCACCAATGAAGGCAAGAAATTTGGACTTGTTATGAACTAAGCCCCTAGGCTTTGTGTCAGCACTGTGAACGGGCATTGAAAACTGGTCATTCATTTCAATTCAACTACTTGATCTATTATGCGATATCTGCCTTGTATTTATCATTGTGAGTTTGCCAAACGCAATCAGTGTGGAATCGCTTTCTGGGCATCTTTCACCAAAGATTAAAAGTAATTTCTGCTGATTTTTTTCTTTCATTTTAAATTATAGCGAGAGAAAGAAGAGCACAAGTGTGGGTGGGAGAGGAAAACTGGAACAAGGATGAAGTGCTCTGAAAACGATGAGAGGGGAAGTATAAATGCGGTGTGTGTGGATGAAATGATAAAGGAGGGGAATAAGTATACTAATAAATGTGCACCAAAGTTACCAGAAGCCATGAAAGAACCCAATCATGGTTATAAACAAGGACACGCAATAATTGTACCACTATTATTTTCAAACTATTCTTTGATTCTGTGAATGAGCATTCAACACCTCTGTCACAGGGACTCTACTTTTTCTTGGATCAAAAGGTTTATTCCATAACGCTACAGGCTTTTTTATTTTTATTTGGATACGTGGAGAGTTTTGATATTTTGAACCTTTTCACCTTCTCTTATATAAGAACTTGGAATCTTAGTAGTCAATCATTCAAAGTAAAGATTAACATTAACACTAAAAATAGTACCAAGAAGTATTGTAACTAAATTACATGGAATCCCATTTTTATATTCTGGTTGTGTCAAACCAAATTGAGCAGCCAAAATTCCACAGAGACTTCCATCAAAACTGCATGTAAAAGTATTTTCTTCATGCTGCATTTTTTTTGTCATACTTGGAGTTGGAACCCTGCACTGCGTTCTTCTGACAGATCCTTTGAAAAGGAAGTATCATAAACATTGAAGCATGAAGCTAGAGCCAAGTTTAAAACATCATGTTCTCCCTCTACCCAAACCAAATCCTCCTTTGGCAGGTTGATAGACACAACATAATACAGCATGCAGGCCAAGAAAGGCCCAAGCCAGAAAACCCAATGCCCGTGCCAAAGTGATCCTCCATGAAGCAGTGCTGGGCCTAAGCATCTTGCTGGGTTGAGGCCCACACCAGCATAACCGGGCTGCCCAGTTACAGTTATGGACACAAACACTGCCAGTGCCATGGCTCCTGCCACCACCAAACACACCATTGGCAAGCCCAGCTCCCTAGACCTTTTCTTGTCAAATGCCAATGTGACTCCCACAAAGAGTACCACAAATGTGCATGCGAATTCCACTAGCAAAGCGTTCTGTGCCTTAATGCCAAAACTCACTCTTTGCCCATCAATGGCACAACCTCCCAAGGAATATGTGTAGGCTAATTTGGGGTCTATGACGCACTTTAGTATAAAGAAACCAATTATTGAGCCAATGCATTGTGCCAAGACGTAAATGAGAGCACGGGTGAGAGTTACAACTCCCTTCAAAGCACCAATGAATGTGAAAACAGGACTCATGTGGCCCCCAGAGAGAGGAACTGTCACCAGTAGGAACAAAAAGGCTATGATGAAAACTGCAAAGGGAACAAGAAGCTTAGGATCCACCTCCTGTGAGTCCAAGCATGCAACAATGGAAGTTGTCAAGGTGAACATTAGAGATGCAGTTGCTGTTAATTCTGTTAAGGCTGCCCTCCACATCTGAACCAAGGAAACTATGTTATTATATATATATATATATATATATATATATATATATATATATATATATATATATATATATATATATATAAATATATATATATATAT
>Ga0123342_1004738_pt1 | contig 20451 bp, 10 predicted proteins | sample Turbeawhitnodule_FD_89960 | JGI IMG/M metagenome (GOLD analysis project Ga0123342, IMG submission 89960) | Root nodule microbial communities of legume samples collected from Mexico - Turtle bean Mexico white nodule | ecosystem: Host-associated > Plants > Roots > Nodule | place: Mexico: Nepantla... | reverse complement strand
TATATATATATATACAAAATATATATATATATATATATATATATATATATATATATATATATATTAAAGAAGAAACTTATTTTGTTCAATTTTAGTGTATACAAAATAAGATTTCTAAGTATATATGAATGTATATTAGATAATAATTATCACAGTCAAACTTTAAAAAAATCCTATATTATGAAAAGCTTATACTTATATTATTTTTTTATCAACAAAAAATAAAATTAATTAAATAAAATATTTTAGAGATATTTTAAGCCGTGTATAAAAGATGTTAGAGATTAGATAGCCTCAGTTCCTTTACATGTTTCTACCCAATCCATATAGTCATACTCATACATGTCATAAAAGTCCTCTTTTGAAAACCTAAACACAGTTTTTGTTTTTCATATTACTCGTGATTGATTGTCTAGCTTTTAAGGGTTTGCAAGTTAAGGTTAGAGTATTTAGATGTTTGTATTGTATTGTAACATGCTTGAACTAGTATATATTTATTAATTTTTTTTCTAATAAAAAAATATCACTCATGATCTAAATAATTGGACTATTTGTATTAATTTCATATCTTGGTTACATATTTCTGGTTAAATTTGTCTGTCAAATAATTACATGTTTTATTTTATTTAAAAAATAAAAGAAATAAAAATTAAGAATCATTGTTTACAATTTTTATCATATCTTTTTAAGATCAAATTCCTATGAAAGAATGATAATTTCGATTTTTATATGCAAAACTAATTATATTACATCCGTCAAATAAAACAAAACAACTAATGAAAACTTTTTTTATTTGAAAAACTTATAACTTTTTTATCACTCACCCAAGAATTTCTCAAGTTTTAGCGCAACTAGAATCAATTCCCCAACATGCATATGGTAAGTATTTAAGTGAAAATCTAAAGATGATACTACTATTAATTTTTCACTAATATTTCAATTACGCTATTAACTTTGTCAAACCAACCCTGTCTAAGTTTAAATAAAGCAAATAATTTAATAAATTGAGATATTGACAACAAATTTATAATAGGTAGAATTTTATTCCATTGCGCTTATAGTATTGATACATTGTATATATTTTCTTAAAATACAAAGAATGTTTCTTTTCGTAAATAATATTTTTTACATATTTAAATCTAAATATATTATACTTAATGGTTATAAATAAATGAAAAATGATAGTTTGAGAATCCGCATATAATTTTTTATGTGATATATTTAAAAATAAATATTTATAATAAAAAAAAATTATAATTAAATAATATAAAAAAAATATTAAAATAATAATATTAAAAATTGTAATGTAGTTATATAAAAAATTGGAGTTTATATCTAAATAAATATAGTTGAACTGGATCTATGAGAATGGTGGTGACAGTGAGTAGTTAGTAACATAGTAAGCACCTTTAACGTGTCAGAGGCTTATACGGCTGGCGGCGCCATAAAAATTCTCAAAACTATTGAAGCAATACATTTTATCCTTGAATACTTCACTGTGCAAAGTATACAAACTAAAGTCACAGGTTTTATCAGTGATCCAATTTTTAATTTCCCACCCACATAGTTATCTGCCCCACTGTCTACTGCCACAAACCTGCTTATACCTTTCACCCAGAAACTGCTTTTTCTGCTTATAAAATGGAAACCCAGCGCCACACCATTCTTCCCTTGCACCATCTTCAATAGAGTTCACAACCAAGTAAGAATCATTTCATTCTCTCATCACAGCTTTACTGAACTTTGTGTGTATCTTCACTTTTTCTATTCACATAACTATATGCAATTAGATAATTACTTCAGAAACCCTAAAGTGGGAAGTGAAAGCTAGAATGGGAAGGGGCAAGATTGTGATTGAAAGGATCGACAATTCCACCAGCCGGCAAGTGACTTTCTCAAAGAGGAGAAAGGGATTGATCAAGAAAGCCAAAGAGCTTGCAATCCTCTGTGATGCACAAGTTGGCCTTCTGATATTCTCCAGCACGGGGAAGCTTTACGAGTATGCCAGCACCAGGTTTGATCGCCATCACCTTTTTTAATTAATTGCAGTAAAACCATGGGTATTTATGTGCTTACGTACTGCTCCCACTCTTTCTTTGCTGCCATAGTAGTTTGATACATAAATATGCTTATTATACGAATAGATCGGGACCAAAAAGTTTATCTGTTGTCTGGACCTTAATTAAATCTCTATTTGATTGACTTCCATGTATTTTAGGTCTCACTTAACCTATAAATCTCTCTATCTTGAAGAACATAATGCAAAAAAGATAAATAAATGCATGGCTACAATTTAAGGCATGGGGTTGATACATATAGTAAGAGAATCTTGTCTAATCATGCAATTATATATCTGCACAATTACTACAATTACAGGATTATTATTCGGATGCTAGACAGTCCTAAATGGACATGTGTATTCATATTTTTTCCACCCAAAATGTCATATAAACTAACAGCACTTTTCTCAAGTTTCTGACAATGGATTTTAAAGCTGATGATGGATCAGAATTTAACCTGCCAGAGATTGTAGGATATTGGGAGAGTATCATCTTGGAAACATAATAAATCTGTGTTCATTATGCTGAAGTCAATAATGAAAAGAGTTGCAGTTTGAATATGATAATATTTTTAAGGGACAATAGATATCCTTAATTAACCAAAAAAAAAAAAAACTTATCCTTAAAGCTCATGAGGATGTAACTTCATATCTCTGAATCTAAAACGTTCCTGTTTGCTCATCCAAAGGCAGAGACCCCGGGAAGAGATAAGTATATTATATTTGTGTGGACACCTCAAATGCTATTTGACACTTATTGTGAAGAGATAAGAAGAGGGAAAAAAAGTGTAGGTATGATACATGATATAACATGACAGGAAGTGGGAAAGTGGGAGATAGAGATAGATGATAAGTATTAAGTAGGTATTTGGAAAATGGTATATTGAAAAAAAGTCTCAGCTCCATGACCTATATTATCTTCAACATTAATATATATATTCTTGAGTCTCATCTCATCAATCCAACCTAGCTATTTTCCTCAGAAAGTATTGGAAATTCTGTATACCACAGCAATTTCTTTAGCTGTTAAGGGAAATGGTCATCTGAACGTAATCATTGGCCAATAGAGCTGTAACCCACAGATTGGTTTTGAATATGATGCATCTTTTACTTATGATGTCCCATCAAACTAGTCATTTCTAATTTTAGAAGGTTACATATAAAAGTATATGTTCAAAACGATTTTAGCTGATACCATGCCTTGGATCAGTCGATGTCAATATCATTCAGGATGTGGATGTGATAGGTAGCAGCACATTTGGTAGCATGTCCCCTCCCATAAGCAAATGATCAAGTCCCATTTAGGATCCCTATCATTGGCAAATGCATGAACCAGATAAAGTGATGTCACCACTAATTTTGATATAGACAACCTTATCAGGTAATTAAAACCTAGCCATATAACCAACTTTTAGTACATTGCCATTATTATTTTGGTTTCTTTTATATATATATTTGACCAAGTGGGAGTGAGCAGTGTTTTACAATGATCTTGCATTCTTGTTTCCTAGTCTTAGAGCATGCATTGAACCTTTCGCTTTCAACTATAGTTCATAACGTCATGTCGAATAAGGATGAGTTGTGGATAGGTTTTTTTAAAAAAATTAACTTTATATAATGTATTTTTTTTCTTAAAAAAACAGTTTTCTAGATCAAAAAAACATTGCAATTACTTTTTTCTAATTTCTTTATAGAATTATATATTTTTAATCACTATACTTTTAGGTTAAATTTGATTTCGTCTCTTGTCGAAACTGTACAATAATTATTTTCTTATACTTTGGAAAATCTTAAAGATCATTTTAAGCAAACTGTATTAGCTTGTTTGTCAGTAGTAAATGGAGTTCACAAAGGGTTTGACTTTGACTATTTGTGTCAATACCAAAGTTTAGCGGGTGAAATTTAGTTGGTAAAATGTTTATAGTACAGTAGGGATATTGGATATTGTCTAAATTTTGTATAAGAGTTAGAGTATTCTTGAAATGTTCCATTTTATTTATTTAGTTTTTTTTCGATAAAATAAAATGAAGATTCGAGAATTAAAAAAAAATTAACTATTTTTTTACAAAAAAAGTTATGTAAAAATATTTAAAAAATATGTTATAATTAATATTTTTGTTTATACTTAGCTCTAATTTTTTAGATGAAATAAAAAAACTCCTATAAAAAATGTTTACAATATTTTTAAAATATATTATAATTAATATTTTTTGTTTATATTACAAAAATACATTATAATAAATATTATATATAAACTAATTTATATAAATTCTTATATATAATTTGTATAAATTTTTATTTTGAACTTGTACATAAAATAGTGCTAATTTATAAATAAGTTTTTTTTTTCTTTTAGAAGCATTTGTGGTAAAATCTTTTTAGAATATAATATTTGTTTCATTTAGTACATTCCAAAATTTGAAGAAAATAAAATTTAGACTGAGAAGATAAATTATTCATAATACTTTCTAGAAAAAGTACATTTTTTATTTTTTTTTAACTTGTAAGTGATCTATACTTTCAAATTGATAAATCTAGTTTAAATATAAACAAAGATATTAATTATAACATACTTTTTAAATAGTTTTATATATAAAAAAAATTAAATTAAATATATTTTTAGTCCTTGAACTTTTATGATGAGGTAAACAAATAATCAAAGTCATATTTCTTATAACTCTTTTTTCCACGTGACAAACAAAACTATTGTCATATGTTTATGAACATCTCTTCCAAATTTCTAAAGAACAAAGAAACAATTAGGCTTCCAATTTCACCTAAAAGTAAATGGATTAAAAACATAGTTAACTCTTCTTTTTAAATATGTATTTTTTAACATATTTTTTAATTAAAAAATATTTATTCTTTTAAGTTAACCATCAATCATATTAACACAAATTAATATTAGCACTACAAGAAAATCATGAAATAGAAACCAATTTTTAGAGACCAAAATAATTAGTTACAAAAGTAACTAAATTAGAGACCATTTTAGAAACTAAAAAAAAAAAATGGTTTCTAAATTAGTTTATATTATTGTTAAATAGTTTATAAATTAGTATTTAATTAGTAATTAAGGTTTTTCTACCAAATTTAGAAACTAAATAATTGGTAGTTAAAATCTTGGTTGCTAATTAGATACCAATTTAGAAACTATTTAACAATAATATAAACTAATTTAGAAACCAATTTTTTTTAGTTTCTAAAGTGGTCTCTAATTTAGTTACTATTACAACTAATTATTTTGGTATCTAAAAATTGGTTTCTATTTCATGATTTTCTTATAGTGTTTATTTGTTCATAAACGAATAATATTAAACTAATTGATGAAAAAAAGCTAATTTATTTAAAAAAATTGTATTTGAATGTCTCGCAAAAATTATAGATGATGTAATAAATTGTTATCTTAACGACACTATATGTTATACCTCAACTAACGTTGTTTTTTTTAAATAAATGTCAATTCAAAACAAATATAAATAAATGTCAACACGGAAAAGGTTGAGAGATTAAGACCAACAATTTTTTATTAGATATTAAAATCAAAATTTTGAAAATGTTTAAGAATAAAAAGATAGTGAATCACATTTTAATTATTAATTAAACTTTATTAAATTGCAAAGCTAGTTCTAGATAACTTTAAGGATCCATGCATACCATTAATATGACTAACTGTCTTTATTATACTCTCTTTTTTAAAAAGTTAAAACCTAATACAAAACAATATATTGAAAACAAAACTATTTCTTTAAAAATAACCTCACTGAAAGTTTTAAGAGATTACTACTTTTTAAAAAATAAACTATTCAAATTGATTATATTGTGCTTTATCATTCGAAATTAATTTCTAAAAAAACCTTTAACTATAATTACGCAATAATACTATAATTATATGTGTATGACTTGGCAGCCTGCTGCAAGAACAAAAACCTTTTGGTTCGAACTTTATAACTAGACAGTGGAGGGAATCCCTAAATTTTATTTTATCCATAGTTGTGTAGATATAGTACTTCTCATTAAAAACGGTTCAATTAATTTCAATTCGAACCTATAACAAAATGAAACTTAGTCTAAATCGAGATAAACCAAGTAACTGATAATTTAAAAATATAAAGTGTTTAGTATGTAAACTCTTTCCTTGTGACCTAGCTCAATAAGTGAAGAAAAATATGTTGCTTGTGAAGCGAAATTATTTCATTTCATGTGTTATTATTATATACAATGTTTGGATTTTTACTTAAAATTTGAAGACATATATGAAATCTTAGTTATCTCTAATAGGATAAAAGAATTGCTTCACTTTTGTTAGCTTGGGCCAAAATCGCATCTTAAACAATCTTGTCACAAGTATAATTTCACATTTAAAAAAAAATCAAGAAAGCCTAATTAAAATTAAGAGAAATTGAATTGTAATTATGTGAGATATGCTTGGAGTACATTAATAGACGGATAAAGAAAACTACAATAAGAAATTTGGTGCAATGCAGAGTGGATGCACATGGAAAAATAACAAAATGAATGCAAAAAAAATAATATATATATATATATATATATATATATATATATATATTATCAACTAAGAATAAATTAATTAATTAACTTATTTAAGGAATACTTCAACCTTATATAATAAAAAAGACTGAAGCAAGAGACCTCAACACCTCAAAAACTCATCAAGCACATGAGTGTCAACCTCCAAATGGTTGCCAAAAGGGAGTGACAAACCCAAAAAACAGCAGCCAAAAAAACAATGAAAGTCCTGCCCTTATTTGAGGGACTAGCTATTCCTTACAACAAAAACCAAAAGTTTGATCCTAATTCTGCACTCCCTACCCAGTTCCAGCAGTGACATAAACTCAATGTAGTGTAAGCATATGCAATGTAAAAATGATTGTGTGAAACTGTGACTTGTGAATGCAACAAAAGTCTTAAATGTACATTATTTTCCCTAAAAGAAGGTTTAGGTTATTATTTTACCTTAGTCTCAAAGAATTTGTTCTAGCATGTCCAAAAATTATGTATTACTTAGATGTCAAAATTAAAGATAAATTTATAAACACCTTATGTCTTTAATCTAGTACTAGCGAAAACTGAGGCGCAAACGCGTATGGGTATTGACTTTTTTCTCTTTTACTCAATTTTTATGATAATAGAAATTTAATATACATACAAAAATAGTTTAAAACGAGTCAAAATTGAAAAGCAAAAAATAAAAATGAAGGTTATTTTATTTAATATGTGAGATTTTGTGTGGAAATGTGTGAGAGTATGTTCTCTTTTTTTTTCCTGTTGTTGACTTAAAATAAGGAATTAAGAAAAGAGTGAGAAGTCATATAAAAACTGTACATTAATATTAATTTTAAAATAATTTTATTTTTTAAATAATTCATATAAAATGAGAAAATACTCCATTATATTAATAAAATGAGATATATTAAAATTGAAAGAAAATTATGTACGAAAAAAAAAGCAGTTATAATTAACAATCCCATTTATATATAGATATAGATGACAAATCAACACATCTACAAAATAATCAATAACTAAAAAACTCTTTTCGTTTTCTTACTATAATGTGTCTAACAAATATATATGAATTAGAGTCAAAATTGATGTTAAGTTATAAATATCTTATTTTTCTAATCTATCCGACACATTTTTAAGACAATATATTAATCAACTTTGAGTTAAACACAAATAATATTTTAGATTCAATAACCCTAATATTGTTAACGAACTTGATATTATAACATTATGTTAAAAGAAAAACTTAACTCCCTCATTATTCATTGTTTTTTTTAACTATGAGACATATTATAGTATATGCAGACAAATTTGTATCACTTAGAATTAAGACTAAAGTTATCATATAAACACCCTATCTTTAATTCACGAAAAGATATTTGTATATGAAAGCTTTAGATATAGCAATTTTCAAATGTTAATAAACATAAAATGAGATAATGCTAACCATTTGTTATATTTAATCTCAACATGAAAATATTTTAGAACACTAAAAACTTCACATCACTTAATTTGTCTTATGGCCAAAATATGTGTTTTATAATCACCTTTGATGATTATACTCGTGCATGAGCATAGTTTGAGATAAATATTAAACATATTGGCAACGTTTAAAAAATCTAAAGCAACCTGATAAATAAAAAGTGATAGATAGTAAAAGTCACGAGAATTTATGAGTGGAGAACTATATCTTTAGATTATTTGATAAGTTTTGTAAGTGAAGAGAAAACTACTATAATATATAACCCATAAAAAAATGATGTATCACAACTAAAAAACTAAATTCTTCAAAAAAAAAAGTTATCAGCAATAAACATAAACAATATATACAAATGAACTATTTTAGGGGTGATCCAATTCATTTACAAAGAAACAAAGACACCATAACAACATAACACCTTTCAGACAACTGCTCAAAATACTAACCCTACCAAAAAACAAATTTCAACATCAAACTAAAGTGAATAAAGGGAGACTAGAGGATCAAGACACCAGTCACAAAAAGAAAAACAAACAGGAGATATTTAGAAGAGAACTAAGACCAAACATTCAATTGAGCCAAAAAAAAAAAGATCTCGAAATAATTCAAAACTTCACCTTTAAAAATAATCTTATTCCTATGACTCCAAATCTCACTAACCACCCCAATTCAAATATCCCCCATCCCTAATAAGATCGAGTTTGGAGCATTACACAACCGGAACTGCAGAAAATGAGAGTGAACATGAATCAGGACAAGCAACGAAATGTCTAACCATGCACAACAAATATTCCAAACCATCCAGGATATTCTACAGTAAAAAAAATTATTTAAATCCTCCTCTTTAACCCCACAGAAGCAGCACAAAACACTTCCGATCATAATCTCGCGTCTATGTAAATTGACTTTAGTAGCAATCCTATTTTTCAGCACCCTCCAAGCAATAACATAAACTGAGGGCAAAGTCTTATGTCCAAAACAAATTAGATATCCTCGACCCGTCACCCTCATGGACACCTCTAAAACAAAACCCATAAACCGAATTAACTGAGAACACTTAAACCTTATTGAATTTCCAAACTCACCTATTAATTTTCTTCTATATAGGGCACGAGTCTCCAATACAGGCACGAGTCGTGCACTCACTACCAAATACTTCAAATGAAATGGTCAGGACCTAAAAATTTGTTTTTCCACGGAGCAATTAATGCAATAGGTTATTTACTAAATAATATACCATAAAATTAAGGAAGTGTAAAGCAAGAGACTTTATTTGAATCTTGGACAAACAAAAATTTTCAAAAGACTATTTTAGAACTTTTAAATAAAGAACAAATATGGGCAAGATGTGTCTTTAATGTTTATTTATTTTTAGATACTTTATTTATATAAATATTTATTAATTTTAGTAATGATTAATTTTAACAAAAGTAAATTTTAAGTTTGACTAAACCTTATATAACCATATTATAAAGTGAAACTTACACTCATTTATATCCTTCTTATTTTTAATATCATATTAAAAATTTAACTTTAAATTTAACTTAATCTTATAAAATCAATATGTTAAAAAAAAAACTGGATAATCCAACCTTTGTTAAAATATGCTCTATTAATCACTCATTCTCCAAAATCTAAATCTTAAAGTTCAACTCTACTCATTAACTATAGTTCCACATTTGAAGATTAAGATGGTTAGCGTCCAAATGTCGTATATATTCTCAGAGAACTTAGTGTGTAGTTCTATAACTATTATTTAGAACAATTCAACGGCAATTTAGCAAAATTTAAAAACAACAATCATCTCCATCAGAGTCCATGGATTTTTTTATCAATAAAAAAACAATTAAATAGAGGAACATGAATACTTTACGCGTACTTCAATGCTCATACAATTAGATAAAGAAGCTATCTAAACCTTCAATTTATGTCCACAGAAGCAAAGGTAAGCAAATTGTGTACATATTATTATATGCTCTATATATACAATGAAATTTGCAGCAACAGTGGACATCCAAAAAAACTAAACAAACACCCTTGCAATGCTGTTATATGATGAGCACAAATCTGCAAAAATGACATTCTCACACCCTATTGCTATGTATTATATTCAGTACTGCATCATTGTCATTTGCCTCTTCTGTTTCACTCTAATACAGCACTACATAAGCTGTTGTTGGGTGATTCAAGAGACAGTACAAAATATTCCCTGAAACTAACATATTGTTCTATACTCTCAACAAGTGCACCCACTTGTTTCCTTGGGCTTCTTCCTGTCTTGTTTTATACAGAAGATTGTTTCAAAAAATCTGAAAATTAAAATCAACTTCTGCGTTATAAACTAATTAAACACTTATTCTTTCTTATTTTCCTCTCTTAATAAGGCTTAAAAGAAAAGTTTCCTCCTAACATAACATGATGAGCTCATAAAAAAATATATTAACCACATGCAAATGTTTAAGCTGATAAAAAATTTATTAACCATATGCAAGTAGAACTGCACCAAGATTGAATTGGAGCCAATTAGTAAAACTAGAAACAGGTTCAGTGCATGACCGAGAGTTATTTGCAAAAACATTTCACAATGTAACGAATCCACAAGTTATCTATTAGCAACTCAGGTTTTTTAAGAAGAAATAGCAGAGAGATGCAGATTATGCTATATATAAAAGTCACATCACCTCTAATTCAAAATTTAAAACAATGAGTTTTGTTGGCTTCAATCCTCAATTTGGATGGCAGTACACATAACCTTTATTATTTATTATATTGATACTTTACTATTTCTCATGGAACCCAATTTATTGGTACGTATATCTTTTGGTGGTTTGATGTGATTTGTTTATGTCTTCTGATACATCTTTTCTTTATCAGTGGAATTCTTAATTTTGTGTACAAAATGAAAAAAATGGAAAGATTTTTTTGTTACCAGCGTGAAATCTATGATTGAGAGATACAACACATGCAAGGAAGAACAACACCATCTGATAAATCCAGAATCCGAAGTCAAGGTATGTTCCTGCTAATCATTCTTCAGAATTCCCTTACCCTTTTCAGGCATAAAATGTATTTCAAATATAATCATTTATGTGTTTGTTGTTGTTATTACTCGTGTATTCATTGAACAGTTCTATTATGTACGAAGTAATCTCCAATATGAAAAAATTTTCACCGGACCTCAAAATCGAACTGTACATGGTTCTGTTCTTACATTTTAAGAGAAATATCAAACCCCTCTCCTGTAAATGAAATAATCATACTTTGGCCAATCTCTCCTTTGTAACAAAACAGTGACAAAATTGTTCATTTTATTTCTCATAGCTCCTGGATTTCTCATTGATCAAATTTTTCAATTGCATACTAAGCATGCAAACAAAACAAACTGTTATAGCTGCATGATCCATAAACCTTATGATCAACACAGAGAACAGTGATTCAAAAATAACTTACATAGAACAACCTAAAAATGAATGAACAAACTTGTGATTATTACATAACAATTAGTTCAACCTCCTTGCATATAATCACAACTACAAATCTATATGGGATCACACCTAGCAATCATTGTAAGTATCACAGACTGTGAAAAGAGATTAAAGAGCTTAAAAGTGTTTTTGAATAAAAATAAATAAATATTTACAAAGTTAAAATGTCAAAGCCAATGAGTGTAGTTTTTGCAAGCAAACAAGGGTCTGCAAAACGAGGAGCTTATGGTCATCATCAAATTGATAGAATGTAATTTTTTTTAAAGTAAAAGTGATTTCTTAAACTTGGAAAGGAATTTTGTGCAAAAAGTATAAACCATTTCTTCTACAAATATGTTTTCTACAAATATGCTTTGAAGACAATATGTTTGAAGATCTCACGTCGACTAAAAATAAATAATATTTCATAATATATTAGTGTATACAAATCTCATCTCATAAGACAGTTTTATAAGATTGCGTTAGGTTTAAAGTTCACCTTTTAAAATGTTATTTAAAGTTTATATTAATAAAAATTTGTTAAGGTCATCCTGTATCAGATTACTCATAAATTTCATTATATATTAGTGGATTGTTGAGTTGGACTTAAAATCAACTTTTTTTAATACAATGAACTGTGAATTTGTGGATTGTTTTTTCTTATAAATTTGTGGATTGTTTTTTCTTATATATTGTTTGTATTACCCATTTCTACTCCAAGTCACACTTGAGTTTCGAATATCTAATTACTAGAATATATTCAAGCATTAAGCCAAGTTGTGTTATAATATTTATAATTGGAGATGCCATATAGTATAACGAGTTGTATTCTTAAATAAAGAAAAAATTATTTCCAGTTCAAATCATTGTCGTGTTGATCTTAGTTTAACTTTATTTTCGTTGAGTAACAATGCTAAACTATTGTCACTTATTTCAGTTAATGATATCAATTACAGATCTAAAGTTTCAGACTTGATGAACTACTTGTAGATCTTCAATAATAGTTATACAAATTAATCACGTGAAATTAAGCATATATAAAAGCAGAATAGAAGTTTCCAGCCTTTAACTCTAGAATTAAAACCGTATATTTGATAAAATGGTCCTTATGCACCCAAGAACCTGTTTGGGATGAAAAAATTGGAAATAGGTGAGGAAGGATTGGAGACAGAATTTTGAAACAGAGGAAGGTATAGGATAAAATTCATCCCTTATTCCCTTTCAAATACAAATTATTTTATTTCCTCCAAATTGGAGGAAAAAGGAAAGGGATACCACCACAGTCTCCTATAGGGAGTTAAATAATAACAAGGCTTTTTAAACTAAAGTTCTATGTTGCAGTTAGATTTTCATGTTTTACTGTGTTTGTTAATTTTGGGAAACTATATATGCAAGATTAGTAATTTTGACTTTTTCCTGTAGTGGATATTACTGTCGTAGTTTTCTCTATTTAAGACAACTTCATTTCTTAGGGATATGAAGGCACTGTAAAAGCAACACCTGACAAACTCTTTCAGCCTTTTGCTTGATATTTATAAATATATTGTGAGTAGTCTTACAGCATTCCCTGTATATGGCTCTATATTTGATTCTAAATATGACTATCAACCACTAAACATAGTGATTTCATATCCATTATGGGGCATGTTGAAGCATTTGTTTTGGACTTTAGTAAAAAATGATGACAAAACATACCTTGCATTTATTTTCCCTCAGGATTACTTACGTATACCATTTTACTTGATTTTGATAGTTTTGGCAGAGGGAGGCAGAGATTCTAAGGCAACAACTACAGATTCTACAAGAAAACCATCGGTACAACCTTTCTAAATTTAGTTAGCAATTATTTACATGAGTGGAACTTATAAGCCTAAGATTAAATTATAGAAGTGACGACCTGTAGATTGAAATCCTCTACTACTGTAGCAGTGAGTTTATAGATCACAAAATGCACAAGAAGATCCAAGAAATGAAAATGTAGACTCTTCTAGAAAATAAAACATCATGACACACGACCTACTATGAAGAAACATAGACTTAAATATTTGAATATGCACAAAATACTTTCTTGCTCTTAATCACTCACACAAGTAGTTCTTTTTTTTCAGAATAACATGAAAAATAGTCCATGCAGAAGCAGCACTCACTTTTATCTCCATCTTAGACTACTTACAATAAACATTAATACTATGTCTCACCAGGTACAATCCATAAAGAAGGTTGTGGCAGAAGTGATGACCTTCTTACTTTACTTTTTCTTTTCTAAATTAAATCAAGGAAACTTCCATTTCAATCCTGGGATTATGTACATAGTACAATTGAATACAAATCCAACTGCATGGCTCATTATCAATCACACACTACTTTAATACACCACATAAACTCCAAAATAGTAAAATGAAAAAATATTTTTCATTTTTTCTAATAGCAGATAAACCAACGGATTCATACATCTCATTAAGAGCCCCATGCATAAAAGCACTAACATTTTCAGGATACAGGCAATTGATGGGAGAACAACTTTATGGTCTGAGTGTCAGAAACCTACAAGATCTAGAGAATCAACTGGAAATGAGCCTCCAAGGTGTCCGTATAAAAAAGGTGAAATGCTTTTTAAATTCACATGAGAATGAATGGAATGGAAGTAAATTTGCTTGCTTGTGTAATCTCATTAAGGACCAAGCTGAGCACTAGAAATCAATTAACAAGTTTAGTCAAATTCTGCAGGAACAAATTCTAAAAGATGAAATCCAAGAGCTGAACCGAAAGGTCTTTCTGAGAAATAACTTTTGTTATTCGTCTCATAACTTGTATAACATTGACTGATCTTTACATTTTTCTTTTCACATACAGGGAAACCTTATCTTCCAGGAAAATGTGGAACTGTACAAGAAGGTAAACCTCATTCACCAATACCACACACTAATATGCATAAAAGTGGTGATACTTTAACATTGACACAGATGCTTAATAATGAGGCTTGATGTCCCAGGTCTATGGTACAACCGATACAGCCACAACAAGCAGAAATGCATTTGATCCACTTCCATATGGTATGCATGTAGGAGGGCATTCACAAGAATTAGTCCAACTTCAGTTATGCCAGCCTGAACAAGAAGCTTATGACACATCCGACACTGCCACAAAATAATGATCAAGTCTAATTTGTTCTAATATTTTAGTAATGCATTTGGAAAAAGAAAGATATATAATGATATTGCAGCTCAATAATGAATCACGCAACTCCAAAGAAGTGAAGAGTTATAGGCCTAGGGGATGAATGTTACTCACTTTACTTTCCTCAGAGAATACCTGAAGAGAACAATGCACTCCCTGATATTGTATTGGTTATATAAAATCTAATAGCAAAATGACATTTGCTTGTAAATCTTCATATGAAAAGAAATCTTGAATAACACAGCATGGACATAAATTTTTCCTTCTTTAACCAGTTGTTGTTGGAGGAGTAAACCATAGAATATATGATATCCAACACAAAAATTCTCTGTTAACCATACAAAAACACAGAATAAAATACTAAGTTGTGCTACTTATTAGTTTTATATATCTCATATATATAGAAAGAAACCATAAATAGAAGAAGAGGAAGAAAAGAATTCAAGATAGCACTATATTTTATTAATCAAATAATTGTTACACACCTATTCATATCATTGAGTATTCTACACCTATTTATATTATTGAGTATTCTATTTATAGAGTACAAAAAAAAATAACAAGTGCAATTACAATTCATAAAGCAGATATAACTGAAAAACTAAAATATTCATATGAGATCAGATTTATCATCTAATAGCGCCTCACAAGTTGAAGCATGTATATCTTTTATGTTCGGTTTGGATAAGTTGTCATGAAATAACTGATGATGCAAAGATTTGGTCAACTTATTAGCCACTTGATTAGAAGAAGAAACAAGAATGAAATGAATGAAGCCTTCTTGAAGTTTAGTCTGAACGAAATGACAATCGATTTCAATATGTTTTTCTCTCTCGTAAAATGTGAGATTCTTTATTATGCATATAACAGATTTATTGTCACAATAAACGACAAAAGATTCAAAAATATTAATATGAAAATCATGACATAAATATTGTAACCACCGAAGTTCACATACAAATGAAGTTAGTGTTTTGTATTTTGTCTCTAAAGAAGACTTGAACATTGTATATTGCTTTTTAGACTTCCATTAAATTAGAAAGTTTATCATAAACACACTATAACCAATGATAGACCTTCTAGAATCAATCCAAGTTCCCCAATCAAAATTAGAAAAAACTTTGATAATAATTTGATTATTACTGGAAAAGAATAGATCAAGACTAGGACATCCTTTCAAATGTTATAATATATTAGGAGTTGTTGTCATATGATGTTCTCATGGATTTGAAACAAATTGACTTAGCTTATGAACCACAAAACTAATATCAGGCCTAGTGGGAGAAGTGATAGATTTGCAAGCCAAATCATTTATCAAAAAGAAAATCTATACGGTATTTTCATTAATTGAAAACAATACCAGAAGGTGAACTACTTATTTCTAATCCCAATAAATAGTAAAGAGTATCAAGGTCTTTAATACTAAATGAGTTCTAATATGAGTTTTAACACGTTGGATTTCTTAAATATTATTGTCGACCAACATAATGTCATCAAATATATCAACAGAAATAAAGAATGAACCTGCACTTTGAACATAATCAAATTGTATTACAAATTGATTTCTCAAAATACTCAAGCCTTCCATTTGGATATATCCTTTAACAATCAAATGAGTCTTGTATGAATACATAAGATTTTTTTTAATTAATATTTGTAAAAGAAAAATCAATGATATCCAATATTGTTTTCAGTATGTCTACAATTATTGAGGCATCAATCAATGTTATTTTTTATTATTTTGATAGTTGAGGTTTTTTTTCTGACTTTCTTTTATGAAGTTCAGCTGACAAATAATTCATGTTGGGTGATAGTTTTCAAGTTACATAAAAAAAAAGGATAGCAAACTATATTGAGAAAAATTAACATTCATGTTGATGATAAAAGAAATTACCACAAACATGGACAAAAAAAAATCACAATAGAACGTTTATTGAAAGAATATATAATTCACATATACAAAAATATAAACTCTCCCAATATTAATTGAGAAAAATTGAACTAATATCAAATAAAAAATAACAAATTTCTACAACAATAAAAAAATCTAACCATTTTATCTACCTCCTACTGCACACCTGCACTTGTCACGCAGTTTTCCACGTGTGTTCCAACGCAAACATTACATTATAATTGTGGCAAAATTTGATACGTTACCTTTCTTGGTCCGTGTCAGTCAATGTTGTGGAACTATTCGTAGAAGGGAAACAAAATTCTTATATATATTGGAAAATTTGTTTATTCACTACTTTTTCCTTCCGATCTTTCAAAATCGTTTAGTCACTCCAAATATTCTTTATATATTATTTTGAAACCGAAATATGATATTTTATGAGTTATATAACAATGGCTATTTTAAATAGACACAAACATAAAAGATATATAGTTATTTTAAATAAGATGTTTCGGAAAGTCGTTTTTGTAACTTTTTTAATGTATTATAGAATAGACTTTTTGAACTATCTCCTCTGTAAAATATTAACAAGGCTGTGAAAAACAAATTTCAAAACATATTTATTTATTGAAAAAAACTGTAAACATGGTTTGTTTTGTAACTATTTTAAAATGTATTACTAAATAAAAATTATGAAAGTAGATGTGTTTTAAAAGAACAACATTTTATGTAACAGATTCAAATATCACTACAAAATATAAATAGATGACAATGTGGGTCACTATAGTTGGGTCGTTCTACAGTCTAACAAAACTCTTTATAATTGTCCAGAACTTTTTTAGTTTTTATTGTTATATATAATTGTTTGATTGATATAATTCAATATTTTTTTAATTATTTTATTAATATTAGTGTTGGAATCTAACTTCTATTAGATATTAAAATATTTTAAATATATAATATATAAGTTATTAGAAACTTTATCTTGTAAATCAATTTTACAAGGTTGAGTCAAGTTTAAAATGTTTGTTATCGGATCACCCAGTTATTTTTTAATAATTAAATTTTTAAAATAAATTTAAATTTTATTTATGTTCTACTTTAATATTTTTATGTAATATTTTTTTTATTTACTTGTAATTATAATATATTTTTAATTTTTTAACGGTTATACTTATTATAAATTTTTATTTTTTATGGAAATACTCAAGTTTGTGACGGAAAAATTGTCAATAGTTTTATTGATTTTTTTAATTTGTGAGAATTGGTCTTCCAGCTCACACATATGTAATTGTACAGACATATCATTAAACAAAGTAATTCAGAAATTTTTATTCAATCCAACCTGTTATAACTTGTTTTTTATTGACCAAATGTGAGACAGATTAAAATGAGATAAATCAACCCACGTTTTCACCATTAAATTTAAATTTTGGAATACATGTATGTTATCCAAAATGTTTTATACAATGTGAATATTTAGTATGTTTTAAAAATATAATATTTCCATTATAAAATATGTTTATCAACTCCTGAACATCACTATAAGAAAAAAAAAATGACATGTATGGAGGTAAGATTAATTTAGGAATTTTGAAAATAAAAAATCTAGGATGGGATGTAACGTAACTTGAAGAAAATGACTTTTGTTTGTACGATGAATTTTTGGCCTAATTTAAAAGGCAACGATTTGGACTTTTGAGGAATCTAAAATACTAAAAGGGTCCAAATTACTGTACGATAATGCTTGTGTTGTGTGGAAACACGGTTGGAATCTGATATTCGTTTATACATTGTTAATGCTTGTGTTGTAAAGGATGTGAACGATGTCCAGGTGTGGAGGTGCGAAGAGTTCGGGGACTACACAGTAAGGTCGGCTTATGAGTGTTTAGTGGACTCTGAAAGGGGCCCCCAAGTAGAGGTGTTCAAGCTTTTGTGGAAGGTCAAAATGTTCCCCAATGTGCTGACCACGGCTTGGAGGGTGCTTAGGGGCAGAATTCCGACAAGAGTGGCGTTGAGTAGGAGAGGCGTCCAGTTAACCTCTGAGTTATGTGTGCTGTGTGGAACTGTTGATGAATCGTATCAGCATCTCTTTATTGAATGCGAACAGGCTTGGAAAGTATGGACAATGTGTTTCAAATGGATTGGAATTGATTTTGTGCAACATAACGACATTGTGGCCCACTTAGAGAGCTTCCATCTGTTCCAAGCAAACCATAAGCAAAACTTAGTATGGAAAGGGATGTGGGCAGCTGTTGTGTGGTGTTTGTGGGAACATAGAAATGCAGTCCTCTTTAACCAAGGTGTAGTAGATGTAGAAGAAGTGTTATATAAGGCCCAACAAAGGTCGTGGCTTTGGTTGAAACACAAAGGGGATAGGTTTTCGTACTCCCTTACAGATTGGATGTTAAATCCAAACCCCTGCTTGTCCAGCTATAAGTAGGAGGATGTGGTAGCCAAACTGAGTGGGGTTTTGGGTGGCTCAGTCTGATTGTCGTCTTGGGAGAAGGAGGGTCGATTGTCTCTTACGGTTGAGTAGGGTGGCAGGAAGGGCATCTGTTGACGGCTTTGTTCACGAATTTGCTGTAAGAGGCTTGGCGGGGTGTGGGAGCCAGTGATGGAGGTTAAACAGTTAAAAGAAATACTCTTAGAGTGCGGAGAGGTGAAAAGAATGGGAGGTGTTCTGATCCTCGTCAAGAAGAGTGGGTAGTGGGGCGGTTTGTTCTGCAGTGGCACTGTCCTGGATGGAAGATAGCCTTGGTGGAGGTTTGCTATGGACGGTTTACGTGTGCATAGTGTGAAATCTCTGCTGATAGGGGTGGTAGGCGTAGGGTGGTGCTGGACGATGCCCCTACGAAGAGCTTGGGCTGATGGTGTGGGGTGGGACCAAAGTAGAAGGAGTTCTGAATAGCAGCTATATAATAAAACTCTGCTTGGGCTACGTCAACTATGGCTCTGTGTTAGTTTTTAATAAAAGTGTTGTGGATGCGGAAGAAGTCTTTCAACAGGCCCAGATAAAGTCATGGTTATGGTTAAAACATAAAGGAAATAAGTTTACCTACTCTTTATCTGATTGGGTATTGAACCCAATGATTTGCATTAGTAGTTATAAGTAGTTTATGTGCTGCACTCTTTATCTGATTGGGTATTGAACCCAATGATTTGCATTAGTAGTTATAAGTAGTTTATGTGCTGCAGTGGAAAGTTTAAAGTTTGATGGTTGGTGGCGGAATAGAGAAAGGCAAGGGAGATCTTGCTGGCAGAATGAGTTGAGGTCCGAGGAAGGTGCTATTTCGAGTTGAGACCGGGTCGATGAAACGGCGATCTCCATGCGTGTGTAGTCGGTGGTCGTCGAAGGTATACAAAGGTCAACAGGATCGCCGATCGATGAAACGAAGATCTCCATGCGTGCGTAGTTGGCGGTCGCCGAAGGTATGCAAAGGTCAACATGATCGCCGGTTGATGAAGCGGCGTTCCCATATGTGTGTAGTCGGTGGTCGCCGAAGTTATACAAGGTCAACATGATCGCCGGTGGATGAAACGGCGATCTCAATCGATGAAACGGCGATCTCCATGCGTGCGTAGTCGGTGGTCGTCGAAGTTATGTAAAGGTCAACATGATCGACGGTCGATGTAACGACAATCTCCGTGCGTGCGTAGTCGATGGTCGTCGAAGTTATGCAAAGGTCAACAAGATCGCCGGTCGAGGAAGCGGCGTTCTCCATTTGTGTGTAGTCGGTGGTCGCCGAAGTTATGCAACGTGCATGGGTAAATCGTCGCTTGGCGAGGTGAATGTAGGTGGCCTCGGTTATGGGTGTTTCGGTAAAGTTGAATGTTGCTTTGAGGTAACTTG
>Ga0123342_1004737_pt1 | contig 20463 bp, 16 predicted proteins | sample Turbeawhitnodule_FD_89960 | JGI IMG/M metagenome (GOLD analysis project Ga0123342, IMG submission 89960) | Root nodule microbial communities of legume samples collected from Mexico - Turtle bean Mexico white nodule | ecosystem: Host-associated > Plants > Roots > Nodule | place: Mexico: Nepantla... | reverse complement strand
TTTATATTTTATCTTATATCTTTATAAAATATCTCTTTATATTTTATCTTATATCTTTATAAAATATCTCTTTATATTTTATCTTATATCTTTATAAAATATCTCTTTATATTTTATCTTTAAGCACGTGCAACTTGAATTTAAATCATAGCACATCATTATAAAATCAGGCTCATTAACTAAACAAGCCCAACATCGCTACCTTGACTCCAGGTCCATTGCCGAGCTGACTTCTACCCTACCCAAGAACCGAGTAGTAGCTGGTCCAAGACCGAGGACCGAGTTCCTGCCTAGTACAGTAGACAATAAGAAATTTGTGATGCTTTGTTATAAGAATGTATTGTTGTGTGGAGCTTGATGCCTTCTCCTTAAAACTTGTATTTATTTATATATCTTTTTGTTCCATGGATTTCAAATTATATTCTTCTCAGATATTGTTTATTTTTATTTCATAGTTTTCAACTTTCCAGAATTATTGGATTTATTTCTAGTTTTGTTGCAAATTTTGTTTTTTCTTATTTTTCTAGATAATTAGCTTCCAATTCTATGTCTGAGGCATTTTAGATTTTATTCTCTAGTTCTTTTACTTAGATTCTATTTCCCATTTTTATTTAGAGAAGCAACTTCGACTTTCATTACTCAAGCCTACTCGCATCAATATAATCTTCTATCAGATTTATGCATGAGACGCTTCTATGAGACTGTCTAACCTAAGTCGTTCACATCTGATTCTTTTGACACCTTTGGTAAGTGCCATATTTTAGTAATATTTCATATTAAAATACAGGAACTTATGAATGTTAATTGATAAAATAACTATAATATAACCCCAAATTTATGAAAGGGCAAAAAGAGAATAAAAAAATAAAAATGGAAAGTTGGAACGCTCCAGTACTCGCCCAAGCCAAAAGCTCCCAGAGGATCTCGCCCTGGCGAGATCAAAGTCGTTGGGCTTTTTTTGGTCAAACTCGCACAAGCGAGTTCAATCACGCCCAGGCGAGAAGTCACTTAGCCCAAGCCCAACTAGGTTAAATATGAAGCGTGAGGCATAAACCTAGACATCAATTGGGAGAATAACAGGTGATAGAAAAACTTAGAGGAGGCATTCGTCAAGGAAAAACATCTTGGATCTTCTTTTCTTGTTTTTCATGCTTGTAATGGGCCATATGAGTGGTTAATTCTACCCTTTGGGATTGTGAGTAATCTGTTCAAACTCTTATGTATTGAAGTGATATTTAAATATAATATTTTGTTCTTGATTGATGATTGGTATTGTCATTTTATTTGTAATGCTTGTTTACCATGATCAAGATCCTTAGATTTGACTGAAAAGTATCTCTAAGTTTCTAACCAAAATGACAATGCTTACATATTTGAATGTTATGAATAAATTTGAAATGTTAATTGCTATCAACATCTAATCGTAATGCTAAGGAGTTTTTATAAATATGAGAGAAATTGATATTTAGGAGACTCTCTTAATAATTTTATATGCGATGAATCGATAAAAATGACTTTTATATGGCATCAACATCAATCAAATGATAGAATATTACTGTGCTTTTAAAAATACAAAAGAGATTAAGAAGGATGAACCATAATCCCAATTTTCACAATTGAACCAACAAACTCTTTGACTTGCTTTCTTTATAATTCTTGCCATCATTATAACAACCTACCAACAAATTCTTAAATATTATGAATATTTTAATTTATTTTAATTTTTTTTATTGTTTTAATTTAATTTAATTTATTTTAATTCAATATTTTTTATTTATTTTATTTTTAGATTTTATTTGAATTTATTTTATTTTATTTATTTTAAATTTTAAAAAGTTTAAAGTTTTAATGCTAGTGAATCCTTATACTTGTTGAGTTACTGATAATCTAAGTTCAAGAGGACGAATGAATTGTATTTAGGTATATTTTTGCAAAAGAAAATTTATACAATTCTGATTGAAAAAAAATTGATTGTTTTGTGAAATAACATATTGATTTTTTCTTAGCAGAAAGAAAATTCAGAAAATCAATTGGTTATTATAAAAAACAACTGATTGAAATATTCTCTTAAAAAATATTTGATTTTTTTAAGATATTAAAAATTAACAAATTAATTTTGAAATCAACAGATTATATTTCTAACTTTAGTTATCTAACCAAAACTACATATTAACATAGAAAGTAGAATATTTAATTCTCAACTATCAAATAGAAGTTTTAACAAATTACAAATACAGGATAACCTATTAAAATTATGATTTAATAAGGCTAAAATATTTGAATATTTGAGAACCTGTTTCAGAAAACCGGTTACAATGTAGAAATAAATCGGTTCAGAAATTGGAAAACATAAACTATAGAAAATATAATTGATTAATTCTCGAAACAATAGATTAAATTTTCGTACCAGTTTTCACAGTTACGTAGAAAATGAAAGTAGTAAGTAGGAAGGCTTTAAAACACACAAAGATTTATACTAGTTGACTCAAAACTGAGTTACATCCAATCCCATCTCACACTAAGATGGATTTCACTAAATCACAAGAATCTTTTTACAAAAGATCACTCAATAACAACTCTTTAACTCTACAAGAACTAAAATACACCCTGTAAAACTCTATTACAGGAAAGCACCTCTTTTAAGAAACACTTTCTTAGAAGCAGAACTACAAAAACTAAAAGGCAATAAAGAGCATGGAATGAAAACTCATTTATACAGATTTAGAAGACTCAAAAGGGACCTCCAAACAACAACATACTTTGAAGAATCCTTTACCTCAAGAAGTGATGAAAGTAAAAGCACCAAGATCTTTCAAAGACTTAATTCTCTCCAAAAAATAATTCACTTAGAATTCTCTCAAGCTTGAAAACAAGTATGTATGTGTGTAGTGAAGAGATATCCATTCAGAAATCAAACCCTCCTTTTTATAGATTCAAAACGGCAATAGATTTTAAAACAGTTTTGAATTCTCTTAAGAAAACAACATGTTAAAAAAAAGAAAATAACAGGTTGATTTTTCTAAAAACACTTAGTTAGTTTCACACAGATTTTTAATAAAATGAAATAGTTGAAACTGAAAGTTTGGAAACAAAACTAGTTTTAGAGATAAAATCATAAGAGAAATTTCAATTGATTATTTCTATAAATAATCATTGAAAAATTGTACTTTTCATATAAAAATAAAATTAACCAATTGAAAAACATATTTGATCTATTGAAAAACTGCAGAATTTCAGAAAACGAAATTTTAACCAATTGAAAGCATTTTCAATTGATTGAAAAATCTTTTAGTTTATAAAAACAATTTAACTAATTGAAAAAAAGTCTTGTGCTTGAACCCTTCATCATATTCTCGAGGTAGAAGATAAATCAAGACACCCAAAGACTAGACTAAGCTTCCCAGAATCTTCATGAGGCAACAAGTTTTCTCTTCAAGGATTGTGGCTTGATCAAACATATTTAGTTGAGATATCCAATAGTGCTAACACTTGATTTAGTTGTCTTATTTTATATTAAAAGGTCAAATTCCCAAAGACCAATTATTATCTGAATCAGAGATTGAAAGGGCAGGTAAAACAAACAAGAAGACAAGGACAAAAGGAAGACAATGAGACACTAGAGAAGAATCCTCAACCACTTCTTTTCCCATTAATACTTTTTAGGAGGAGAGCAACATGGAATAAGAGAAAGCACCACCTCCTAGGAGAACACTTGGAGATTACGCCATTCAGTAGGGACCAAAGCATTCTTCTAGTCTTGCAATACCTACTACCACCAAGGCCTTGGAGAGGAAACCTGTTTTCCTTAGTCTTATCAGTATCTATCAATTTACAACAATGGACACATTTGTTGAATTTGTGGGAACAACAAGCTTTCAATTAGGTGATATTGAAAATGTTTATATGCATTTATTTCCTTTTTCATTGGCAGGAAAGGAAAAGCATGACTCAAATCACATCCAAGTCAGAGCCTCACTAGCTGGGAGGATACAAAGAAAAAAAAATTACAAATATTTTTCCAATATCTCGCTACATCAAGGCAAAGTCTGATATTTCTATGTTCAGACAAGGAGCAGATGAAGCCTTTTGTGATACATGGGAGAGATTTAAAATGATGTTGAGAAAATGCCCAAACCATGGGTTTGAAGACATTGCTCAACTGAGCATTTTTTATAATGGTGTCAGATCTGATACCACAATGCTCCCAGATGCTACAGCTAGTGTCACAATGATGGTGTTTGATTTGGAACAAGCGAAAAAAATTATTGATGCATTGACATCAACAAATTATCAAGTCTAACATGACAGACAAGGTATTCAAAAGAAAGGTTGTTAGAGTTGAATACTTCAGATGCACTCTTGGATCAGAATAAAATTCTGACACAACAAATTGAAACATTAACTGCACAAATAGCTAAATTACCCCAATATTTACAAGCTTTGCAATCTTCTCAGGGTGAGAGTCAACAATAAGGTGTGATTTTTGTGGAAGTGATAATCCCAATGGTCATTGTTCTTGTAAAAAAAAATCATCTGAAGCAGAAGTAAATTACATGGAAAATCAAGGAAGGCCAGGTGGGTTCTCCAACAATAATTCTCAAGGTTGGAGAAGCAATCAAATTCAAAGTTTTAAGCAAGGCTCCTTTCAATAACAACAACCACTATATCCTTCATCCCAAGAGAGAATAAGCATATTGGAGAATACCTTGGAGAAATTTATGCAAACATCATTGTCCAACCAAAAGAGCTTTGATGTCGTTGTTCAAATTTTGGAGACACAAATGGGACATATTGCATAACAGTTGAAGAAATCCAAGAAGCAATGTAAGTCAGTCACTACTAGAAGTGGAATATTTATAGGAAAGGGGATTGATGATAATTTGATTGTTGATGAAGAGAAAAAAATTAAGGAAAGAAAAATTGAGAGTGAAGAGAAAAAAGAAAAGGAGAAATAAAAAGAGAGTGTACATGAAGAAAAGAAAAAAGAAGAATATAAAAAAATACTAGATTTACCTTACCCACATGCTCTCTCAAGGAAGAATATATAGGGACATTTTATTAGATATTGTGAAATTCTGAAACAACTGGAGATAAATATTCCTTTTACTAAAGCTTTGGAGTAAATGCCTACTTATGCCAAATTTATGAAGGATCCGTTGACAAAAAAGAGAATATTAAAGGAGCAAGGGATTGTGGAATTAGAAGCAAGATGCATGGCCATCATTAAAAAATCTTTGCCACAAAAATCTAGAGATCCTGGAAGTTTTACCTTGCCAGTCACAATAGGGTATTTTACTGTGGGTAAAGCATTACTATATCTTGGTGCAAGCATTAATCTCAAGCCTCCATCTATGTTGAAGAAAATTGGAGATGTGGAAATCTTGCCTACAAGGATGACATTGCAATTACCTGACAGAACAATAAAGTATCCACATGGAATAGTTGAAGATCTTTTGGTGAAGGTAGACAAATTTTATTTTCGAGTTGACTTTGTAATCATGGACATAGAGGAAGATGTTGAAGTACCTCTCATTCTTGGACGTCCATTTATGAAAACTAAAAATATTATGATTGATGTGGATGAAAGAAAGTTGAAAGTCCGAGTACAAGATGAAGAAGTTAGCTTTGATGTATTTGAAGCTATGAAACATATGATTGACCAAATAGATTGTTTTAGAATGGATACACTTGATGAACTATATTTGGAAAATCAAATGCAAATATATGTAGATGATTCTTTGATGAAAGCAATCATCAATAATAACAAAGATCTAGAAGTATGGGAAGAAAAGGAAATCAAGGAATGTTTGAAAGATCTGGAGAAGGCAAAAGAAGTGTATAAAGAGGTTTTTCATGAATCAGAGTTAAATAAAGCCAGTCCTCCTCGAAAAATAGAATTAAAGCAACTGCCATCTCATATGAAGTATGTTTTTATAGAAGAGAATGGAGAGAAACATATTATCATAAGAAATCTTTTATCAGAAAAACAAGAGCAATAAGTAATAGAAGTGTTGAAGGTAAATAAATAAGCTATTGGATGGACTTTTATTTCCTTGAAAGGAATAAACCCATCATATTGTATGCATAAAATCCATATGGAGCAAGATTTTAAACCTATAGCTCAACCTACAAGGCGCTTGAATAATTCTATTAAGGAAGTTGTTAGAAAAAAGTGCAAAATCTTTTAGAGGCAGGGATAATTTATCCCATTTCAGACAACGCTTGGGTTATTCTTGTACAGGTGGTGATGTGAGTTGATTTTTAGATGATTCCATTTTATGGCGACTCTTTACTTAGAGTTGGGATTTTAAAAATTTAATGGTGAGACCTAAGGAAGATTCCCATAGGATACGAACTTAACCAAATGGTTAAGTAAGTGTGAAGGTTCACTTACAAAAGGCAAAGATGAAAAATCAATGTAAAGTGATAGATGAAATGCAATGTGGAATGGAAATGGCAATAAGGTAAACATCAATGGTGGTCATGGCCGAACCAAATGATGAACCATAAGCATATAACAATAGCAAAATAAAGAGAAAGAATTCAAGATAAAGACATATAAGAAAGGTGGAAATGGAAATGAATTGAAAAGAGTGGAAGAAGAGTAGCTTATGGAGTGATTGTAAGAATGATTCACACCAGTTGGTGTGGTAGCCACCAAGATGAGTGAAGGGCCGCCACTTGAGAGTCTCACACTACTCAAGATAAGTCCTATCTAAGAGGATTCAAATCTCATAAACACCTCACACAATTTGTGCAGAGTAAATTTTCTATTCAAAATTAACATGTGAAATACAATGAGGTAGGCATCCTATTTATAGGTGAAGGTGCCTTGGAAACACAAGGAGCAAGGGATAGGATGGTAAGACCATATAAAGGTGCGGCTAGATCATTGACTAAGTCAATGTCACACCTATAAGCCAAATGTTCTAGAAAGTAGGTCAAAATCCTACCCTAAAAGGCCATGTGATAAACACACTCTCCCTATTATGCTAATGACACCTAATTCTATTGAAATTAAAAATAATGAAAGCAATTGATGCTTAGCACCCAAAGCCTGTTCTATACTCCTTGTGATCCTCTGGGGCAAGCTAGGTGCTGAGGTAGTGGCCGGAGAATCCTGACCTAGCCCTGTGTCTTGAGGCATGCTCCTAGTCATCCTCCTAGGACGCTGAGCTTGATCAGTAGGCGCACTCTCTCCTAGGTTCTCATCAGGTGGTTCCTAAGAAAGGAGGTATGACAATTATTCATAGTGAAAAGAATGAATTAATTCCTACAAGAACTATTACAGGATGGAAAATGTGTGTTGTTTATGGTAAACTAAATCAAGCTACGTGAAGGATCATTATCTATTACCTTTTATGGAGCAAATGTTAGAAAGATTGGAAGGTAAAACATACTATTGTTTTTTGGATGGTTATTCTGGTTATAATCAAATTGTGGTGAATCCAGAAGATCAAGAGTTAAATAAAGTCAGTCCTCCTCGAAAAATAAAATTAAAACAATTGCCATCTCATATGAAGTATGTTTTTATTGATGAGAATGGAGAGAAACCAATTATCATAAGCAATCTTTTATCAGAAAAAGAAGAGCAACAAGTAATATAAGTGCCGAAGGTAAATAAAGAAGCTATTGGATGGACTTTTATTGACTTGAAAGGAATAAGCCCATCATATTGTATGCATAAAATCCATATGGGGCAAGATTTTAAACCTGTAGCTCAACCTACAAAGTGCTTGAATCATTCTATGAAGGAAGTTGTTAGAAAGAAGGTGCAAGAGCTTTTAGAGGCAGGGATGATTTATCCCATTTCAGAAAACACTTGGGTTATTCCTGTACAGGTGGTGCCTAAGAAAGGAGGTATGCCAATTATTCATAATGAAAAGAATGAATTAATTCCTACAAGAACTGTTACAGGATGGAGAATGTGCATTGATTATAGTAAACTAAATCAAGCTACACGGAAGGATCATTATCCATTACCTTTTATGGATCAAATTTTGGAAAGATTGGTAGATAAGACATAATATTGTTTTTTGGATGATTATTTAGGTTATAATCAAATTGTGGTGAATCAAAAAAATCAAGAGAGGACAACATTTACTTACCCATTTGAAGTTTTTGCTTACCGAAAAATGCCATTTGGGTTATGTAATGCTCCAACAACTTTCCAAAGGTATATGTTTGTTATTTTTTCATATATGATCGAGAAATGCATTGAAGTATTTATGGATGATTTTTTTTGTGTTTGGGTCTTCTTTTGACTCTTGCCTAACAAATCTTGACATCGTGCTGAAGCAATGTGTGGAGACAAATCTTGTGCTAAATTGGGAGAAATGTCATTTTGTGATCACATAAGGAATTGTCTTAGGCCATAAAATTTCTCATAGAGGGATTGAGGTAGATAAAGCAAAAGTTGAAGTCATTGAGAAGCTACCTCCACTAGTTGACATTAAAGGAATCAAAAGTTTCCTAGGGCATTATGGATTCTACAGAAGATTTATTAAGGACTTCTCCAAGATTGCATAATTGCTTTTAACATTTTGAAAGAAAAAGTCATTACCGCACCTATCATAATTGCTCTTGATTGGAAATTTAATTTTAATATAATGTGTGATACTAGTGATTATGCAGTAGCAGTTTTAGGGTAAAGGAAATAAAGATTTTTTCAAGTTATACATTATGCAAGCAAGGTTTTAAATGAAACGAAAAGTGATTACACTACAAAAAAAAAAGAATTACTTGATATAGTGTATGTACTTGAAATTTTTTGATCTTATTTGATAGGCTCTAAAGTTATTGTTTTTACTGATCATGCTGCAATTAAATATTTATTGAATAAATCAGATTCTAAATCAAGCCTTATACGATGGATACTTTTGTTGCAAGAATTTGATTTAGAAATGAGAGATAAGAAGGGATGTGAGAACAATGTAGCTGATCATTTGTCAAGATTAACAAATGAAGAGGTAACAACATTGGAACCCGAAGTTCTCATTAAAGTCACATATGAGAAGTTGTTGGTAATCAAGGAGAGGCCATGGTTTGCAGACATGACCATTTTTAAAGCTACTACAACAATCCCGGAGAATTTGGACTAACACAAAAGAAGACTTTTTTAAAGATGCTAATCATTATGTATGGGATGACCCTCATTTGTTTAAACTTGGTAGAGATAATATATTGAGAAGATGTGTCCCATTAGATGAAGGCAAGACAATTATATGGCAATGCCATAATTCATCATATGAAGGACATTTTAATGGGGAAAGCATAGTTGCAAAAAATTCTTCAATCAGGTTTATTTTGGCCTTCATTATTCAAAGATACTCATGCTTTAGTACAAAGATGTGATAGGTGCCAAAGAACATGAACAATTTCTAGAAGACATGAGATGCCATTAAAAAACATTCAAGAAATTGAAGTTTTTGATTGTTAGGGCATTGATTTCATAGGACCTTTGTCATCTTATTTTTCAAATGAATATATATTATTGGCAGTTTAGTATGTCTCTAGATGGGTTGAAGCAATTCCATCGCAAAATGCAGATTCCAAGACAGTCATTAAATTTCTTAAAAGGATTATTTTCTGCATGTTTGGTACTCCTAAAGTGTTAATAAGTGATGGTGGTTCTCACTTTTGTAATACCTAGTGGAAGAAGGTCTTAGAACATTATGGGATTAGTCATAAGGTATCTTTGGCTTATCATCCTCAAACAAATGGGCAAGCATAAGTTTCCAATAGAGAAATAAATAAAATATTCGAGAAAACAGTGGCCTCACTGATTCAGAAAAGGTGAAAAATGACGGTTATTTTAGCATTAATATGACGACTCTTGAATTGTTTTGTTTAAACACGTAGTCTATTCTCTTAAGGCATAAACGACGACTATTTGACCATTGTGTTAATGGCATACATAAACGATGATTATTATCATAACTGTCGTTTTTAACCCTTCCCTGCACTGCCAAATACAATACAAGCAAGAGGTATAAAATGGCAGTTATGGTAATAACCACCGTTTTATACCATCCTTAGGCTCAACAAAGATGGGGTCTAAAATGGTGCCCCGAGAGGTATAAACGACAGTTATGGTTGTAACTGTCGTGTATTATGGGAATTTTGTTTTTTTAGTTCAGTATGTTTAATGCATTTTCCCATCTAAATTAACTCGTTAAATTAAAATCCTGCCAGCCATATACATAAATTCAGAGAATCAAATTATATATATTGAAAAAATGTATTACAAGCACTAATACATATTCCTATTTATCTATCTAATTCCTATACTATGATTAGCTATCCTAGAGTTATAGAAATTAAGGAAATGTGGACCAAACATGTCTCACATAATCTATGGAGAACAAAGGCAATGGGTTCTCATCCGTAAAGAATTGCATCACAAAATAAGGTTTACATTAATTAGTGTTAAGATACATATATGTTAAAGAATTATAAAGAATAATTTAAATATTATTACCTACTCCCAATCTGTTTTAATGTCTGCTCCTACAATGGTAACCATCCATTGCATAATGTAATAGCCACATTCGTAGCCTTTTAGTTGTCTATTACACTATAATTAAATAGAAATTAAAATTTAATATTGATAAACAATGAAAAGAGAAAGACAAAAATTACAAAACCATTAGGTTCAACATGTCACCTTTGAGTATGTGCTCCCTGATTTTGTTAACATACAATCTCCTTCCGTTCAAACAATTAACACACGAACACCTAAACTTTACTCCATCATGACCACTACTGTTGGCGTTACGTTGCGCAAATTGTATAACTTCTTCTACTCCTCTTTCGTACTTATCACTTATGTGAACGAAGTTAATTCAATCTCGATCCATTATATTCTATAAAGGTCATTCATGTGTTCACTAATGCGTGTGAAACCTCACGTTGGTCAAGGGTCGAACACCCTGCACTCAATACTAACATGTATTAATTGCCGAGGGTCGAACACCCCCGGATTCAATACCAATACGTATAAAAGAGTTATAAATATACATGCAATATGCAAATGAAAAATTTAATTACAGTTATAAATAATAAAGAATATCAATTAAAAAGCAATAAATTATATATAATCTAATTAAAAATCATTAAATTAATTATAAATACTAAATAATATAATTACAAAATATCACTCTAATTACCATGTAAATTAATTAATAAATACTAAATAATATTACTTTAATTACAATATAACAAATTAATAATTATAATAACCTAAAACCTAACATAAGATAAATTAATAATAAATAAAAATTATAATAAATACTAAATATACAAATTAATAATACTAAAAAACAATATTAAAAAAAAAAAACACCACCAACCTTGTGCGTGAAGGGCGAAACGGTGGTGAAGGGCAGCAACAACAAAACCAGTGGTGGCAGTAGAGAAACCAATGAAAACAATGGTGCCACCTAATGAAACAGTGATGACAACCAAAAAAACCTTCACCAGTGGAGGAGAGAAACCAATAAGAGAAACAAAAAATAATAAGCAATGGAGGAAAATGCAATGAGTGAATGTGAAGGATAAAGAACTTACAGTATGGAAATGTCACAACGGAGATGAAGAACCAGAGTACGGGAGTAAGAACAAGGGAAAAGACAAACGAAAAAGAAAAGCATAAGTGACACGCTTCGAATTAGGGTAATAAAATGAGTGTAAAATGGTGGTTCTTAGGTAAAATCGTCGTTTTAGGCCAAAGTACTTTGGTCTTAAATGGCGGTTTCACCCACAACAACCATTTTACAGTCATTGTAATTTCAAAAATGCCATCGTGTTTTGATGGACAACGTTTGGCAATAAAAGCGATGTGTATTTGGTGTCGTAAATGGGCCTTTTTGTACTAGTGCTTCATCCAGAAAAGATTGATCAATCAAGCTTGATGAACCTCTGTAGGCCTATAGTATGGAAATGTCACAACGGAGATGAAGAACCAGAGTACGAGAGTAAGAACAAGGGAAAAGACAAACGAAAAAGAAAAGCATAAGTGACACGCTTCGAATTAGGGTAATAAAATGAGTGTAAAATGGTGGTTCTTAGGTAAAATCGTCGTTTTAGACCAAAGTACTTTGGTCTTAAATGGTGGTTTCACCCACAACCACCATTTTACAGTCATTGTAATTTCAAAAATGCCATCGTGTTTTGAAGGACAACGTTTGTCAACAAAAGCGATGTGTATTTGGTGTCGTAAATGGGCTTTTTTGTACTAGTGCTTCATCCAGAAAAGATTGATCAATCAAGCTTGATGAACCTCTGTAGGCCTATAAGACTGCATATAAAACTCCTATTGCTCTTACTCCATTTTAGTTGATCTATGGGAAAGCATGCCATCTTCCAGTGGAATTAGAATACAAAGCATATTGGGCATTAAAAACTTTAAATAAAGTTGCTGGGGAAAAGAGAAAACATCAAATATAGGAACTTGAAGAGATGAGATTAAATGCCTATAGTTCCTCAAATCTTTATAAAGAACATACAAAGAAATATCATGACAAGAAGATTGTGGAAATAATTTTTCATATTGGTAAATTTGTGTTATTATTCAAATCCAGATTGAGACTTTTCCCTAGAAAGTTAAAATCTAAATGGTCTAGTCCTTATATTGTGAAGGGGGTTAAACCTTATGGAGCAATTGATGGAAATCGTCCAACCTCACACAACCATATAATAAGGAAAATGAAGACCTAGAGGTTATTTATTGATTTAATTTCAAATATGGGTCTAATTGGGCTTTTGTTTATTTTTTTAGGCCCAATCAAGAGGACAACTCTAGGTTGAAGAAATGTACAAACATATTCAAGAAGACCTCCAACTCATCAAAACATAAACAACTACTAGAAGAGGCCCAATCACAAGCCCAAGTACAAGCCCAACAACTAGAAGATCAGAGCCCACAACTAGGTCTATGGTAAAGGAGATACAAGAGGACTGGGATGCTGCTACTGATGGCAGTCTCTACATGTTTGAAGAAGCCTAGATTCTAGTTTAAATAGTGCAGAGAAGATTTTATTTTCTTGTCAAAATTAGACTAGGAACTTTAATTGTAAGATATTTAGATTGAATATTTGGTCCTAATTACCAACCTAGATTAAAATTAGGGTTTCTAAAACACCTAATTTAATCTAGGCCGGTCATGAGAAAGCCCATTAAGGAAGTGAACATCCACCTTAGTCACACCTTCCATGTGCTCTCTTTTTGGCGCCAATTGCAACTAGAATAGTTTGAATTTCCCTCTACTTTCTCTTATTCAAATCCAGCCCTCTCTTGCTATATATAGAGGTGCTATTGATTCATGTAAATAAAAGATTAATGAAGAGTGAATTTCTGCCAAAATTGTGTCAATTTCACTCATTGTCTCCTACCTCCCTAGGATAGACACTTAGTCTTCATTTTTCACCTATTCCAAGTGAGATGGCCTCACCACTCACTCTCCACACCTAGCATGCACCTCTAAGGAAACCAAAACTCTACGTGAGTTCCTTGTTCATCTTCCTTGATTGATGCTTCCGCTATTCCTCCAAAGAAAACACAAATCGAATGAAGGCATACTCCATCAACAATAGAGTTAAAAACCCAATATCACATAGAAGTTGGGTAGTAAATGGTCAAAGGGTAAAGCCATACTTGGGTAATGAGAATGAGAACCTCACTATGCTGATTCTTTCAAACGAACTCTAGAGAAACATGCGTCAAGCTATAAGACGTTAAACAAGTGCTTACTAGAAGGCAACCCAGTACATATTTGAGTTTTATGAAGATTTGTTGTCTTTGTTTTGATTTTTACTCCTAAACAAAACCATGTTTTTATGCAGAGAAATTTTCCTAGGCATCATATGTCTTGCCTGGGTGTGTTTGACGACGTAAAAAATCATTTTTTATGTAGGGAACCTCGCCTTGGCATAGTGTATCTCGCCTAGGCGAGTTAGGAAAATAAACAAGGGGTGCTTTCTGGAGTAATCTTGCCCAAGAGCTACATATACTATTACATTTCTCTGCTTTTTTATGCATTCGAGCCACTAAGCACACAAACTCTTGAACAAATTCGTCAAGAATGGTCCAAATATTTCCTACAAATTAGGAATCAAAACATGTAAAGATTTGTAAATTTGTACATATGTATATTTTCATTAGATGTAATTATACAATTTTTTTTAGTTTCAATTGCATGTTTTCATATTTTTGTACATACAAATCAATCTGACTGGTATTCTAGTTTTATAAAATTTATAGGTTTGGGAAAAAGCACATTATAATAAATTTATAAAAAAAAAATTGTTACATATTACATCGATTGTGACATATTATCAGATATTCAGATTTTGGTACATATTACACTGGTTTTTACAACCAGTTTTATATGTGATTGGCATTTTACGTTGCTAAGATCTACATCTTTGAGGGAACCAATGTTATATGTCTCCTAGAACCGGTGTTATATGCATTTTCTGCATTCGTTTGTTTTAACAGAAAAAAAAATCAATGAAATGTTTTTAACAGAATTTTGTTATGATTTTCAAAACTGTTTTTAAATGCTTCTAACAGATTTCAAAATGATCAAACAATTTTAACCATTTTTTGAAGTCTATATAAATACTGGTTTATGATCATTTCAAAAAGAAGAAAAAAGTTTTATTGAAAATGTTTTCAAGAGAAAGATCAAAGAGTTTTGTAATCATTTTGGAGTCTTGGATCATTGCTTATGTGTGAACTAAGAATCTGGGTTTTCTATTCTATTATTCTACAGCTTTGTAAAACCCGGGTGTATTCTAATTCTTTCTTTCAATTATGTATTGTGGTGTAAAATAGTTCTAGATAGTGTTTCTAGAAACTGTGGTTTTGGCTGAAAATGTTGTGTGTTCTTGAGGGGTTCAAGATCAACACTCTTGGTTATGATTTGTAATCTGGTTTTAATGACCTAGTGAATTCTTAGTGGTGAGCTGAGGACTAGATGTAGCTCTTGGTTAAGAGTGAACCATTATAAATCTCTCTTCACTTACTTTGATAATCTGCTATATAAATTGTTTTTGTGTATTCTAATGCATTAAACAATTAGTTGTTTCGACAAAACAACTGGTTTATACTTTTTCAAAATTGTTTGAACAGATAAATCAATTGATTGATTTAACTGATCTTTTCAATCTAATTCCAGTCTTTGCGACAATGTTGCAAAAACAATTTAACCCCTTCTTGTTTTATCCTTGCATTTGAACAATATTAATACGATTATTTGAATTATCATATGCATCATCTTCTACTGATATTTTTTCGAAAAATTAAAAGAAAAATCTTCAAATTAGATTCACGCAAATAATCAATAGTATCGGTGCAAAGATAATCTCCATTTATTATAAGATCTGTAAAGGGTATTAAGTATAGTTGCTCGCACTGTCTTATACTCCCATAAGCGTGAATCATAAAAACATAAAATTTCCAAAACTTAAAAATATCAAACACACAATCAAACAACTTTTATCATTAAAAACTACGTGATTCCTTATTTTCCAATGTGAGTAGAATATATATGATCAATGTTAATCCTTGTTAGGCCCAAATAAAAAAAATTCAAAAATATTTTCTTTATTTTTAACATGCTTTTTGCTTCAATTTTTGGAAAAAAATAAACATCCTGAAAATTAATATATTTAAGCTTTCACAAGGAGAATATGTTGCTATTGAACACCTAGAGAATGTTTATGTTCAAGCTTTTGTTAAATTATTTGGCCTACATTATGTTGAAAAATGTTGTAGCATCTACATTTGTGAATGGTATCAAAAGGTTTATTTTAGTGCAAATATAGAAATGAAAGTTTTAATTTCAATTTCTTTTCATTACGTGTATAGAATTATATTGATATTATTTCTTTTGAGACTTTATTTTATATATGGATTTATGGAAATAGTTTTGAGACATACCTAGTTGTTGTTAACATTAACAAGCCAACAATTGAATAATGGGCTGAAGAAAATAATATAACTGCAGACTTTGATTCTCTCCATGGAGATTCTAGATCAAAAACTTACATAATCGAAGAGTAAAAACCATGTTTTGTTTGTCAGGATTCCAGAATGGTTAGAGTAACAAAGTTCCCTGTCTATTTTGTTTAGACCATCAATGACAACACAATGGAGATAAAATTATTTTTTCCATAACAATATTTTCACACACATGATTTTCTTAAATTGAAGATGTGCCTTCGAATTTCTTCAACCTTCCCTGAGCCGCAATTTAGAATATCAATGTGGAAATAGATACTAGAAATTTGAGGATCATAAGTTATCACAATTTCGAGAGATATGTACAGTGAAAAACAAAGATAAATGAAAAACGAGGGTGTGAGGGTGAAACCTGGTTGCCAACTTCTTTGTCACCAAGAACGACGAAGCATGCCCGTCTTGCAAGTCATACATACAAGAAGGGTTATTAGGGTTGCCAAAATTAGGGTTATTAGGGTCTTACAAGAAGGGTTATTAGGGTCTTGCAACTTCTTTTCACCTTCAAACTCTCGCCGAGTCAAACATACAAGAAGGGTTATTAGGGTTTCCAAAATTTTGAGAGGGGATTTAGGGGAGAAGAAGGAGGATGTGCGGATTGTGGGTTTGAGAAAAAAATTTCAACTTATATAGAGATATTTTTTTTATATATGTAGGACCATTATGTTTTTTTCACATTAAATAAATGGTTAAGATAATAAATATTCCACCTCAGTCTTGTGTTACCCAGACCCACAAGATAAATAAAATATAATTTTTTTTTTGCATTTGCTAAGCCTTCATAAATTTAATTTTTTTTAATCCGTGGCCTTCCTTACTTGGGTTCATGTTTTGGATGCTAACTTTTATTATTGTTATTTTATTCTTTTTATAATTTCACAAAAATAGTAGCGTGGGCTAAATCTACGTTTAATATTTAATTTTATAATTATTAGTGTAGGTGTACCATTTCTTTGGCCGACACTATCCTTAAAATTTATTTTTCTTCTTTGTTTGTATGGGTTTAGCTCACTATAATAACATCCATTAGGAATACTACGATTTTTTTTTTAGTTAATACCCACTTTTCTCGTAGTGAGTGAAAACACTTAATAGTGTACAACATAAAGAAGCAAGATGTATTATATTCATGTGTTATGTGTACAGAAATAAACAAGCAAGTACTTAGAAAATAAAATTAAACAAATAATTTTAATAAACTTAAAAAGCAAGAAAAAAAAACAAAGAACAACATAGAAAGACCAAAAGAACTACAAAATCAAAGAATCATTTCTCCCCCTTTTTCACATCATGAAAAAAGGTTCCTAGAACAGAAATAATCAATACAGTGATGGTGGTTGAAGTGGCTGCTAAGATGGTGGAGGAGGGGCAAACTAGGTTCTTAGTTGATTGGGGATTTCAACAAAGGATTTTTTTAATCTGTGTAGCAAAAGAGGCAACAACTTGTTGAAGCCTCTGGTTCTGTCTTTCCTCCATCCTAGAAACTCTTGAACAATGTCTCTCTCACTTTGGAAAGCCTATTAGATGATCAACTTGATTTTGTTGGACATGTTTTCCAACAGTTCTTGAAAAACTGCATCAGATGTAGATGGTCAAGGAGAAGGTACCACTTCCAAAAGTTAAGAGACCTCTTCAAGTGTTTCAAAATCTTGTTACACATCTTTAAGATCCCCAGTTTCTTCATGGTCTTCAACATCTACATGATCCTGAACAACTTATGGAATCTACACATCATCTTTTTTCCAACTGATAATGAACATTAACAATAATAGGTACCTCGGTTGAAGCATTCTTACCCATATCAAGAATTTTCTCAGCCTCATTTATAATAGCTTTTAACTTAGTTCTTCATTATGGAAATGTATTCGTAGTAGCAAGATGTCATTCAAGAACAAAGATGACATTTCCCTTTAATAGCTCCTCCCTTAAGCATCTATGAGCAACAACTTCTTCAACATCTAGGTCTAGTAAAGGCTTGATCTCAGCAAAGGAAGACTGGCATAAATTGTAATGTCTAGTGACACCATGAAGAATGTGTTGAACCATTTTCCATAAAAAAAATTCAGATTCCTGATGAAACATGGTGGTGAAGTCATCTAGGGAGTACTATTACACTAGCCTTAGAAAAGATAGTTGATCTTCAAACGTTCTTCCTTGCTGAATATGAGGGAATTCACTATTGTAATCATAAAATGAAGAAGCACAAAAAGACTTTTTATCAATATTTTCACACCACACAACTATGGCTTCATATTCATACAAGACTCTATCAAATTCATGTTTTTCTTTATAAACATAACTCCAATCTCTCAGAGTAACTGATATGAGTTTATTTGCAATTACTCATGTTTTTTTATAGATTTCACTTGGATTAAGATTTTGATTAGTAAGATAAGATTATAACTCAGTGAGGATTGCCACTAGATACAAACATAACCAAGTGGTTAAGTAAGTGCGAAGGTTTTCATCAAAGAGCAAAAAGAAAAGACACACTCGATGATGAATAGAACACGAAATTAAGCATGATAAAAGAGAATGAAAGACAAAAAAAAAATGGAATAGAACTGAAAGAGATAAGAGGAAAGGAGTTCTTATGTGTATGAAGCAATCATGGAGGTGAAGAGATGGGAGGAATCACGCCACTTGGGGAAAGAAAGCTCCAAGATGAGTGAGGAAGTGAGTCATCACTTGCAACATTATCTGCAAAGATAAGACTCAGAGGGTTATATTGTCTATGGCGCAACAGTCTGTACACATACACTAACTCTCATCCTTTTTAGGGACAATAATGACAGGCATAGCATAAGAACTCATGATATCTTGGATCCAACCCTTTTCTAATAACCTTCGACTTGTTTTTGGATCTCGTTGGTTTAATCCAGATTGGTTCTATATGTAGGTCGATTTGGTAAAGAAGCTCCAAGAATAAAATCATTTTGATGTTCAATACCTCTTAGAGGTGGTAAACCTTTAGGAGGATCTTGGAACACATCCTGGAATTCCTTTGACAAAGAATCCAAACACTTAGAACTATATAGAGTAGAATTTAATTTTAAATGTTTTTGTGGATAAGCTATAAATACCTCTTTTCGAGCCATCATTACCTTTTTTATTTCACTGAGAGAGATGAGAAGGTTTGTTTTGATAACATTATTTTTCTCTAATTTTTTTTTCATTTCCTCTCTTTCGTTTCATTTTAAGTTGGTTCATTTACCTCTTTTGGAGAAAGAGATTTTAGTACGACCTTATGCCCTCGGAAGTGAAAATAAATTTTGTTAGTAAGGCCATATTGTAAAAAATTTCTATCATATAGCCAAGGCTTTCTTAAAAGAACATGTGTTGTTTCCATGGGCACAACATCACATAATACCTCATCTTTATATTTTCCAATGGAGAAAGCTATGAGGACATGTTTATTAACAATCAATTCACCCTTTTCACCAAGCCATTGTAATTTATAGGGATTTGTACGAGAGATAGTGGGTAAGCCAGGTTTCTCCACTACTTTTGTACTTGTCACATTAACACAACTACCCCTATCAACTATCACAGAACATAAGTTGTTGTTGATAAGGCACCTGATATGGAAAATTGAGAAGTGCCTAATTTAAGTAATATTTCATATTAAAATATAGGCACTTATGAGTATTAATTGTTAAAATAAATATAAAGTAACCCTTAATTTATGAATTTATACCTTTTTACGTATTTTATGATCTTTATTTGAATACGGGCATTTTATTCCAAATTTGGTGTTAATTTCAGGTTTTTAGGGAAGAATGGAGATGTATGAGCTAAAGAAGAATAATATAAGCTAAAAGGAGAAAGTTGGAAGGCCCTGAAACGCACAAGTGCACAAAAATTCCAAATCAGTAGCAGAGCATCTCGCTCAAGGGAGATATATCTCGCTTGAGTGAGATAACGCTAGAGACCTTGGGCCTTTTTATGTCACTAAAAATATTAGCACCATAAAATAAAATTAGCAGTGAATGGGATTCGAAGCCAGGTTCCTTCAGCAACCAAGTAAAATTTAACCACTACACAAAGCAAATTCTTTAGTTTTATTATGATTTTTATTATACTTATTATTATTAATAATACTAACAATACTAATAATACTAACAATACTAATAATATTAATAATATTAATAATACTAACAATATTAATAATATTAATAATACTAACAATATTAACAATACTAACAATATTAATAATACTAACAATACTAACAATATTAATAATACTAACAATAATAATAATACTAACAATATTAATGATACTAACAATATTAACATATGAATCACATTTAATTTATCTACAATCTACTTGAATCTAAACATAATTTATTATATTATCTATTAGTATGAATCAAATTTAATATATGTCATACTCATAGTCATCATATTACCTATTACATTAAAATCAACTATCATATTAATTAT
>Ga0123342_1004736_pt1 | contig 20467 bp, 8 predicted proteins | sample Turbeawhitnodule_FD_89960 | JGI IMG/M metagenome (GOLD analysis project Ga0123342, IMG submission 89960) | Root nodule microbial communities of legume samples collected from Mexico - Turtle bean Mexico white nodule | ecosystem: Host-associated > Plants > Roots > Nodule | place: Mexico: Nepantla... | reverse complement strand
TATCTACCAATTATTTAGTTTCTAAATTTAGTCTCTAAAATCTTGGTTGCTAATTAGAGACCAATTTAGAAACTATTTAACAATAATAGAAAATAATATAAACTAATTTAGAAACCAATTTTTATTTTAGTTTTCAAAATGGTCTCTAATTTAGTTACTATTGCAACTAATTATTTTAGTCTCTAAAAATTGGTTTCTATTTCATGATTTTCTTGTAGTGGATCTACAACATTAAATTTTAGAAATCAATTGTTAATTTGTTCTAACCTCACCCCAGTCTACAGGTTCAAAAAAATTCTTCTAGTTTTATTTTTGAATTTTTTTTTTTTTTTAACGTGTAATTATAAACTAATAAGCAGCCATTGGATTTTGAACTGCACCATCTGAAGTTTACGTAAACATCACTAGTATCCATCATATTCTGACTTTGCCCCTTGAGTTGAAAGTTGTATAAAATTTAAATTGATTGGTATACTATGACCAACAATTCTTCTTATAATAATCTCAGAATAAGACAAAATATTTATATTAATTATTTGGGCAGTTTTCTTTGCCTTGAGTTACTTTTTTGGCTTAGTTATATTCATATAAGGTCACTTCTCAATGTTAATAACAGAATATATAGTTTAACAACTGAGAATACAAGTTTCTTTTGGAATCCATCATATTCTGATATTGGCCCTTAAATTCAAAGAACTCGTATAAAATTTTAATTTAAATAATCTCAATATAGTATGAACAAAACATTTTCCATGATAATTTGAAAGTGACAAATATTCATATATTTGGTGAGTTTTCTTTGCCCATGAGTTACTTTGTGTTCAAGTTGTATTCATATTAGGCCAGTTCTAAGTTTTAATAACAGAGGTTTCGAAATCCAAATGATTGGTTTTTTTTATCATTTACTTCAAGATATAGTATTATGGTTTCAAGAATTACATTTTTAGAAATATTATAACTAAAAATGATTTTTTTTTTTTTTACATTGAAAGGTGTTTAGTTAAATTTTCATATTTCTATCAATTTTTTTAAATTCTAAATTATCAGAACAATAGTAGAAATGAAAATTATAATTAATATTATAAAATAGCTTCTTAAGGTGTGTTTGGTAAAAGATGAAAAAGATTATGTCGTTCTCATGATTCTTGAATTTTAACAATCTATGAAGAATTAAAATATGGTATTGTAATTTGACGGTTTTCTCGTGGTTAATGGTTCTTCTAAGAAGATTTAATCATCATTAAATAAAAAATAATTTTAGAGATAGAAAAATATTAATTATTATACTATAAACAGTAGTATGAGTCACCCTATGCATCATATCATAAGCCAGATTTTAAACAACATCAACAATCATGACAATCACATTTTGAACTATTATTATACTCAGTTCTATATGGATCAATTTAACCATGTTCAAATATGAAAAATATAAATTCAATAATTTAAATAAAATTCTTTATCTCGATAACAATATATATTTTTTCCTATATATAAATTCAAAGATAGTATTATATTGAAAAAATTTAATGCTACTAAAAGGCCTCATCGAAGAAAATGTTATTCTATTAGAAAATGTCATTATATGAGGATTAATTATTAGATAAAAAAAAATAACAGATGTATTGATAATGTAAAGCTTTAAAATCTTTATTGACTTTAATTATCCTAAAAACCTTCTCAATTGTAATTTTTTATTTTACACCGATAAAAATGTACAATTATTAAATTCCTAAATAAAATGTGATTTTTCAGTGTATGTTATTAGCTAATGAAATGTGTAGTTTTTATATGTTGTGTATTTTGACGACTAATTTCTGTGTATATAAATTTTAAAATGAATACCATATGTTATTCTTTCACAATCGTATGTTAAATTAAATTAAAATACATTTTAGTCTTTATCTTTTTACTAAAGTCCATTGTTGTACTATTCAATATTAAATAACTTAGTCAATCACTATTATTAAATTTATCTACATGGTTGGCCATTAGACACTTATTCGACGCTGAAACTTATCTAATTAAATTTATCCAAATGAAAATTAAATAACTCAATCATGATTACTATTAAATTTTATCTACATGAAAATTTATATTATTAAATTAATCTCTCGATTTTGGGTCTACATTGATGGTTTTATTTTTAACACAATTTTTTAGAATTTTTAGCTAATTCAAAACACAAAACTTATCTCCATGAAAGCTAAGAAACTCAATTAAGTTGTCTGAAAATGGAGTCTTTTTTTTTATCCTACGTCGACTAAAGATTAAAATCTTTCATAGTATATAAGTGGATGCAAACCTCACTCCATGAGCCGGTTTTATGGGATTGAGTTAAGCTTCAAGTCAACTTCGTAATATAGTATCAGAGTCCTTTTGAGCCTATCTTAATGAGTGTTTGTGTTGGACTTATCGGACCGCTATCGGACCACCCATAATATATAGTCTCACGCACGAGTTGACAGTCTCGGCGCGAGGGAGATTAGAGTCGTTCATAGTATATAAATAGATGCAAACCTCACTCCATGAACTGGTTTTATGGGGTTGAATTAGGCTTAAAGTCAACTTCGTAATACTTTTCTTTTAAGTTTTGACATTAATGAGAATCATATCCAGTTCACAGGCTATTCTTTTTCAATCAGCAAGATATTAAATTAAGTCTCTGATTGCATAAATTTCAACTGATATAAAACAATTTCAGCAATATAAAAATATTTTTTTGATATGAAAAAAGCTTCTCTCCGTAGAAATTCACCTTCCTGGTACATATTCTAGAGGCCACGCATGAGACATGTTTGATCCAAGTGGCTGCTGAAGTTTGAAGTGATAACAATGTCTATGTTTTCAGTACATAATTGAATTGGACTAATTGTCAAAACCAAAATATATTAGATTATATATCTGTCAATTGCTAAAGGTTGAAGGTCAAGGAAGAACATATATATAAGATATTGCTAAAGGTTGAAGAAGAAGGAAGAACATATACATATATATAATATTGAAAGAATATTGTTGTGGAAAAATGTAAGATATTGCTGAAGGTTGAAGATGAAGGAAGAAAATGTTTGATAAAAAATTATAAAACAGTTGTGGACTAAGTGTAGATATATGCATGCAATAAGTCTGGTCAAAGAAGGAACAGACGCTTAAATTCTTTTGGTCTAATGATGAATAAATTGGACCAATGTATAGTTTACTTTTAGGTTAGATTAGACATGTTATTAATTATCAAACTCTTCTTAAATCGGATTAAACGAATATAAGTTCGTAATGGATGAAGCCAAACCAGACAAGAACTTTTGCAGATTCAAGACAAAATCTTGCTGTTCTGTAATAAGCTGATGCAGTCAGCAATGTCTGTGTTGTTATCACGTAGGAGGCTAAAAGCGCAAGAAAACAAAAGTTATATAGTATCTAAAACATAAACAAATTGGTCTTAAGAATGCGTTTAGCCCTAAAAATTAATAAAATTATAAAAGTTCTCATATAAAAATATAAGATAGTCTCTTGTTTTAATCAAACATCATAATAGTTGATTGGAAATTTCACGTCGACTAGAGATTATGACATTTCATAATATATAAGTGAGTGCAAACTTTATCTTTATAAGTTAGTTTTATAAGGTTGATTTAGATTTAAAGTTTATGTCTTAATATAGCAGAATCATTTAGAGTCTATCTTAACAAAAGTTTGTTGAACTTATTATACCAATCGCTATGGGATCACTTATGATATGTGATCTCACGCATGAGTTCACAGGTTTCTACACGACAGGGATGCCAACTAGAAATAAAAACATTTTGTAATATATTAATGAGTATAAACTTTATTTTATAAGCTGATTTTGATCCTAAAAATGCGTTTAGCCCTAAAAATTAATAAAATTTAAAAAGTTCTCATAAAAATATAACATGTCACTTGTTTTTATCCAACATGATAATAGTTGATTGGAGATTTCACGTCGACCGAAAATTATGACATTTCATAATATATGAGTAGCTGTAAATCTCATCTTATAAGTCAATTTTATAAGATTAAGTTAGATTTAAAATTCACTTCTTAAGATGGTATCAGAGTCTATTATAACAAAAGTTTATTAGACTTACTAAACCAGTGGCTATCAAACCACTTATAATATATAATCTCACGTACGAGTTGACAGAGGTTTCGGTGTCAGAAGAAAATTCAACGTCAACTAGAAATTAAAAAATTTCATAATATATTAATGAATATAAATTTTATCTTAGAAACTAATTTTATAAAGTTTAGTTATAATTAATTTAAATTATTAATATATTTCGATATCTGATTAAGTTTAGGAGCTAAAATAATGATATAAAGATTTTTTTTTTATAGATTAAGTTGAATACTTTACATGGTCTGAAATTAAAATAGTAATTTAGTTGAAGAAAGAAAGATAGAGATGAATTAGTAGTTTTATTTATATGTAGATTTCATGAATGTCTGATATATTTTTGTGTAGCAGACTCTTTTGAAGTAGAGAGCGGTTCTATTCAGCAATTGACCACTACAGTTATTCAGACACAATATTGGAAACACCATTTAATAAACTAATGGAATTTTAGACTCGCTTCACTTCTTTTTACGTGTTCGTTATTCTAGTTTGAATATAAACGTTTTATAATATAAAGCATCAAACAAAACCATTGAATGCATGCTGCTAAGTCAAATAAGAAGACTCCTCAAATGTCTTCCAACAAAATTTTAAGATAATAAATTTGTAAATTTTTTATTTATTCTGACCTTCTGAAGATGAGAATAGAAGTAACGTATTCACTATTAAGAATTGCAGTTTAAACTTTTCATTACTTCAAAAAATCGTCTTATAAAATAAGATTTGTACTCACTTATAAAAATAATTTTTAATCGACGTAGGATTTCCAACACATCCACTTACACTGAGATTGCCAACTCATATGTGAAAATATATGTTATAGATGATTCGATAATAAGTGACACGATAAGTCTAACAAACTTTCATTAAAATAGACTTTAAATGAATTTAATACTATGTTTGAAAGAAAAATAAACCAAGATTTGAAACTTCTATAATATATCTAAGAATTATAATTACTCACTATAATATAACAATTAGAATTCTCAAAAAAAAATATTAAAGGAAGTCCAATTATTTTTCTGTACCAACACTTCTTAACATTAACATTGCACCTTTGACTATTATAACCTGATATATTAGTCTATGCGTGATAGTCAAACGCACAATTTTACGTTTTTTTTCTTTCTTTCTGAGTTCAAGACTTCGTGTGAGAAATAAAAGTACAAAACAAGTGTTAATATGTATTTCATTTTAAGATTTATTTAAATATTGTTTTTAAAAGTATTCTAATCATTTATGTCATTTTAATGTGTATATATTTTTTTTTATTGTAGATGACGATGTGAGGGTTAAAATGAAATGTCAAAAATATAATAGATATTAGATTTTTTTAATCAGCAATAGATATTAGAAATGAATATAATTAATTTTATTATTTATAAAAATATAATAATAGCTATTTGTATGTACTTTGTTATTATACTATTGTAAAAATTAATGAAAAATATTTATTTCTATAGTTATTTTTTAGTAATAATTTAATTTTACTAATTTTTATATAATCACATTTCCATATTGTTTTTATCTGTGACATTAAAATTTCATCGAAATGAGTTTTGTTTATAGTATGCGTTTTTACATGTATTATTGTTATCAAAGAAATGTAAAGAAGAAAAGTCAGTACATGTGTTAGACGACGGTCCTTAACGCATCTTACAAGTACTTGAAGACCCGTTACAAAGTCTTATAATACCAAAACTAAAAAAATTATTAAATAAAAGTTAATTTTAAAAATAAAAATTATTTATTTATTTTATTAATTAAATTAAATATTATTTTAGAGATTAAAAAATTATTAATATCTAAATTAGTTTTTATTATTAATAAATAGTTTTTAAATTTATATCTATTTAGTTACAAATATTTTAACTATCAATTTAAAATTTAAATAATTAATAACTAAAATCTTGATAATTAATTAAATATTAATTTAAAAATTAATTATCAATGATAAAAACTAATTTAGAAAATAATTTGTTAGTTTCTAAAATAATATTTAACTTAATTAATTATTATTATTATTTTATTTTTAAATTAATTTTTATTTAATAATTTTTTAGTAGTCATTTATAATATTTAATTGGTGCAATAATTTTTCAAATAAAAAAATTGAGATCTCTATTAATTTCCGATAACGTAGGATTGTACCAACTATTATCACTACTTCAGTCCATCTATTTATACAAGGTGTATCTTTTTTAGAATTATACAAACTGATTTTCACTTTATTTTAAAATTGATTAAAAGTATAGTAAAAGATTAACAGTAGTTGAAACTAAAATATATATTTGAAACATTTTATTTATGAATAAAAAAATTAAAAACTAAAACTATAAATACCCTAAAACTATGTTATCAATAAAATAAAAATAATATATATAAATATATATATATATATATATATATATACTTTTATATAGATACATAAACAAATAGTTTTACTAAGTTCCTATATTTCAGTAAATTAGCATAATTTTAACTAATAATTGAAACGTTGTGCTTAAAACTATCACACTACCTATAAAATCAAATACAATACTATTAACAAATACAAAATCTCTATACACAAAAAAAAATCACTAAATATAAATCAATTCTAAAGAAAAAAAATAATTAGTCACAAATTAGATACTATTTTATATATTAATAATTTTTTAATCTTTAAATAATATATAATTTAATTAATATAATAGTTAATTATTTTTTTTATTGATTTTTATTCAATAAATTTATTGTGACTGTTAAAAAAACGTATATCCTTGTACTTAGAAGGTTCTCAAAACATAATATATGATAAAAGTTTTAAAGTAAAGATTGATATTTTGACACTTGGAATAAAATATAGTCACTTACCACATGATCCATGCACTGTCACACAATAAATATATAAAATTGAATTAATTACACAAAACATATCATCATAACATGCATATATACAGAGATAATGCATATAAATGTTAATAAATTCATATTTAATCACACTTAGTCTAAATCATAATAAAGAAATCACATCATAGACTTGTAATTTATTGTAAATTTTTTAGGTCATGTGTTTTTAGGTTTGGTTGATGATGACTAAATCTATGTTTACAGCTATACACGATCTATTAGATTAGTTTTCTTAACAAAACACCTCCCATCTTATGGTTTTATACAATTTTTTTTATTAGAAAGCAAGAAAAATAAATAAATAAATAAATTATTTATACAAAACGACAAACTTCCACTTCGTGCATGCTGATTTTTCATTTCTTTTATCTGCTATTTCTCTTCCATCTATTATATATTAATCCAACTAATTTTAAAAGGATTCAATAATAGTTGATCATGAGTTGGAATTCACGTGGACTAACTAAACATATCTGTGATATCTTTCTCAAATTTTTCTATCTCAAGTTTTCCAAATTTTTTATCTCAAAATTTTCAATTTTTCCATCTCAATTTTTTCAAATGGATTTTTGTTTTCTTTAAGAATTAACACACACGGATGGAGATCTCACATCGACTAGAGATTAGAGCCTTTCATGATATATAATTGGGTGCAAACCTCACCTTCTTGAACTGATTTTATGGGGTTGAGTCCACTTTGTAATACGATATCAGATCATATATAATTTTTTTTGTTTTCAAATGAACTAGTTTTATATATAATTTTTTTACAGCAATTGATTTTATTTAGCATACATAAACTAGAGAAAAATATTTAAAAAAACATAGAAATGGAAGTAAGATAGATTTTTTAGCAAAAAGGACTCTCCACTGTTAAGAGGGGTGAATTGATATTTTTAAAATTTTGTTTTCTATTTACACATTTTGAAAAATATTTCTTACAGCAATTAAATTTCGAGACAAGATTCTTATCAAACGATGATCAAGAATATTTAAAAATGAAATAAGAAGATAGAAAAATTGTATAAGATTCCTTCAAATCAAATTATTAGATCCAATATCAATCAACTAGATCTTAGAGTGATTGTGTATACTATTTTATAATGTTTACATTATAACCGTAAAGCACGTGTGAAACATGCAATCATATTTAATTATGAATCTAAACTCTCTTGAGCATCCTAAAAAAGTTATAAAAAAACATAGTACAATTAAATTAAATATATGAACAAGATGCATTATACACAACATAAAATAATTGGAAAGTTATCATTATCACTAAAAAAAATCATTAAATAAAAATCAATTTTAGAGACAAAAAATAATTAGTTACTATAGTGACTAAATTAAATATTGTTTTAGAGATTAAAAAAATTATTAATTTCTAAATTAGTTTATATTGTTGACAAATATTTTCTAAATTGGTATCTAATTAGCTACCATTTATTTAGATTCTAAATTTGATAGCAAAAACTTTGGTAGCTAATTAGATATCATTTAGAAACTATTTATCAATAATAGAAACTAATAATTGTTTTAATCTTTAAAATGGTCTCTAATTTAGTCATTATACTAATTAATTTTTTTTTAACTAAAATTTGTTTCTATTTAATAATTTTCTGGTAGTGTATGTCTAATTGAATTTATAAGAGATTTTGAACAAAGAGAAAACACTACCAGAAACCTTATAATCACCTTATAATCTTGAGCTTTTAGCAAGCAATATGGTTTTATAATGTTTATAACACTTATCGGAGAGTTTCATGTTAGTTTGTAAGTAGTAGTTATGCAAACAATTAATATCTTTTCAAGACAACCTCTAAAACAATTTTGTAGATTTTTTTTTTAAATGACCTAATAGATTATATTAAGTATTAATCGATTATTTTGTTCTAATTTATTTATAGAAACATAACTAGAAAAATATGATACAATATAATTGATTAGTTACGCAATGAGTAATGAGGACTAATCAATTATGCTAGGACCTAATTATTATCAGCTCAAACAAGTATAAATAATGTTAAACTATTAAACCAATATTCAATTATAGTAAAATCTAATCAATTATTAAAAAATGGTTTGATGTTTAAAAAAATCAGATAAGTGGTTGACTATTTAAATTGATTGTGATATGTGTTTTAAAGTTAAATATTGGTTTTTACCTATCAAATTGTGATTTTAAATGAGATATTTTTTAACTATTTTAAAAGTATAAATTTATGATGATTGAATGGTATCTTAATCGTTGGGTTTATGGGTTTATCCATCTTCAACATTAATAAGTAAGATGAACTATGAATCATGTGGGATGTAATCGAAACATAGTATTTTCAAGAAAGAAATTATGATGTGGAGATGGTTAAGATGTGCGTTCATTAGAAATTTATCTAAAATGAGACATTCCGACTCTATTGATATATTGAAATCATATAAATTAAAATATTTCATAATATATTAATGAATATAAACCTTATCTTATAAACTATTTTAAAAAGATTGAGTTAGATTTAGGGTTTAGAGTTTAGGGTTTAGGGTTTAGGATTTAGAAGCTAAGATTTTTTAGATTTTTGTTTAGATTAACCCCAATACTTTACCTGGTCTGAAATTAAAATAGTAATTTAGTTGAAGAAAGAAAGATACACATGAATTAGTAGTTTATATATATATATATATATATGTAGATTTCATGAATGTCTTCTCCCATTATTATTCAGTGGGTTAAGGTTGGTATATATTTTTGTCTAGCAGACTTTTTACAGCTATACACGACCTACTAGAATAGTTTTTTCTTAACAAAACACCTCACATCTTATGGTTTTGTACATAACAACAAGATAGACAATAAAAAAATCTCATATATTAACACCTCACACTTCACACTTTAATAAATTAATATTTTATTTTTTAATTTAAAAATATTATTATATTATTATAAACAGTGTCAGATGTAAGTTATTTATTATTTATAGTGTAAAAAAAAAATAATAAAAAATAGTAAATTGAAAGGAAAAGATGTGAGTAAAACTGAACAAGTATATATCATTGTAGTGACTGCAATGGATGTTTCGGATTCAGAATCAATTATGGTGGAAACAAGATTTAATTATAATTTCTGAGAAAGTAAAAGACAAAAGAAAGAGCATTGCTAAAGTTTATATAGAATCTCAGCGATATGTGCCGATTTCTTGATGCTCCTTGAAGGAGACAAACCTGCATTTTCATTTCTTTTATCTGCTATTTCTCTTCCATCTATTATATATTAATCCAACTATTTTTAAAACGATTCAATAATCGTTCATCATGAGTTGGAATTCACGTGGACTAACTAAACATTGTGTGATATCATTCTCAATTTTTTCTATCTCAACTTTTCCAAATTTTTTATCACAAAATTTTCAATTTTTTTGGATTTTTGTTTTCTTTAAAAATTATATTACAAAGTGGACTTTAAGCTTAACTCAATCTCATAAAATCGGCTCATGAGGTGAGGTTTGCACCCACTTAGGATCTCCAACACACCCCCTCATGCCGAGAGTGACAGCTCGTGCGTGGGATAACATATTATGGGTGGTCCGATAGCGGGTGACCTGATAAGCCCAACAAACATTCACTAAGATAAGCTCGAAAATGGCTCTGATACCATATTACAAAGTGGACTTTAAGTCTAACTCAACCCCATAAAATCGGCTCATGAGGTGAGGTTTGCACCCACTTAGAATCTCCAACACATAGGGGGTGTTGAAGTAAGATATATTTTTAGAAAAAGGACTCTCCACGGTTAAGAGGGGTGAATTGATATTTTTAAAATTTTGTTTTCTATTTACACATTTTGAAAAATATTTCTTACAACAGTTAAATTTCGAGACAAGATACTTATCAAACAATGATAAAGAATATTTAAAAATGTAATAAGAAGATAAAAAAAATTGTATAAGATTCCTTCGAATCAAATTATTCTAGATCCAATATCAATGAACTAAATCATAGAGTGATTGTGTGTAGTATTTTATAATGTTTAGATTATAACCATAAAGCACGTGTGAAGCATGCAATTTAATATATGAATCTAAACTCTCTCAAGCATCCTCAAAAGAATTTATAAAAAGCATAGTACAATTACAGTAAATATATCATGTGTTTCTGATTGAATTCCTAAGAGATTTTTAACAAAGAGAAAACAAGCACCAACACAAACCTTGATCTTGATCTTGAGCTTTTTTAAATAACCTAATTGATTATATTAAGTATTAATAGATTATTTTGTTATGAGTTATTTATGAAAACACAATTTGAAGAATATGATACAATATAATTGATTCTTTACAGAAGGAGTAATAAGGACTGATTAATTGATTATGTTAAGACCTAATTGATCATCAGCTCAAACCAGTATAAACAATTTAAAACTATTAAACCAATCATCTATTAAACCAGTGGTATTTGTGTTTTTTTATTTTGGTAATTCAAGACTTTCATTAAGTATATATGAAGTTCAGACACTTCTCTTAAATGGTGTGTCAGTGTCAAATACTCGTATCGGACACCGACACTCATATGACACTTGTAAAACACGTATCCGTAAAGTGTCCAATTCAAAAAGTATTTGTTGGATTTTTGACAATTCTAGTACGGTTCTAACACAATATTAAAAAGGAAAAATACATTGATTTTCTAAAAACTCAAACTTATTGTATAAATTTTTATTATAATTATAAAAATAAGAAACAAATCATTTTGAACCAGTTATGAAAAACATCTTTATGCTCCAGAAAATAATATGGAACATACTTGTGTACATAAATCTTTATTGTCAATTTATATAATTCATAATTATATAATATATAGATTCGTGTCGTATCAGTGTATGTGTCTGTGTCGGTGTCTGTGTCTGTGCTACATTGTTAAACATTGATTTTGAATACTTCGTATATGGAAGATTCAAACATTTTGTGTGAATTTGTATAAATATGCTTATACAATAATAATTTTTTTCAAAAATTAAAATTAATTTTTAAAAATGTTAATATTTTATCTCGTAATATAAAATAAAATATCTCCATTTATAAAATTTGTCGTAATTATTTTTCATAAATGAAAAACTATGAGCAGAAAATTTATTATAAAAAAAATCATTAAATATAGACTTATTTTAGAAACTAAAATAGTATATTAATTAAATTAAATATTATTTTAAAAACTAAAAAATTATTAATATTTAAATTAAATTATATTATTAATAAATAATTTCAAAATTGGTATCTAATTAATTATTAAAGTTGTAGCTACTAACTAATTAATTATAAAGTTGGTAAAAAAATTGATAATTAATTAAATATTAATTTAAAAATTATTTATTTATTATAGAAATTATTTAAATATTAATAATTTTTAATTTTTAAGATTAATTTTTTTAATGATTCTTATTTATGAAAAAAATCAAACCTTTGTATCTGATAGAAAATTATATATTTTGAATTTGTTAAAAATGAACAAGAGTGGAAGATGTGGTGACAGTGGCATTGCTGTCTATTCTTGATAATGAAACAAAGCCAAACCTATCAGTTTCATATGACTTTCACAAAAATCTAACATTATAATTGGGTTTAATCTTCATTTAGAATACTCCAACAATAAAGCCATTGGTGTGACACAAAATTATACCTATTCAATACAATACAAAATGTAAGGTATTTGTTCACTTCTGTTCTTTAGTTTTCACCAACACAGCAATCAGATTCTTCTTTGCAGAACCTCGAAAAACAGCATTTCAACTCTTGTCTCTTCTTGGTTTACATGATTACATCAACATCCATTTTATCATTTAATTATTCCTTTTATTTCCAAAGAAGCCAATGAAGCTAGCAAATAAAAATAAAAATGAAGTACTCTTATATAAATTAATAATAAATAAAAATGTACATTACATGAAATTCTAAATTTATTCATGAATTTCTAGATATCGATCCAGACTTTAAAAATTTTTGTTGGTTTTTGTTCAAACACAAATTGAGACAGCAATAAAAATAATAAAATATGATAACGAGATAGAATTTTTCATGACTAATTTATTTGTTAACATAGGAATAGTGGATCAAACATCATGTGTCAATACTCTACGACAAAATAATATAGTTGAAAAGAAATATGATCTATATTAAATGTAGCAATAGCTCTCATGATACAATTTCATATACCCAAAATTTATTGGTAATATTCTGTGATATGTTGCGCATATTATAAACATGTTTTCAACATTTGTTTTAAAATATTCTTCTCCTCATGAGATGCTTTACAAAACTGTATCAATTTTTAATGGATTAAAGGTGTTTGGATCTTTGTGTTATGCTAGCACTTTATCAACAAATAGAAGAAAATTTGATTCAAGAACATCAAAATGTGTTTTTATTGGTTTTTAAAGAGAAAAAAAAATGATGTGTTTTGTTTAATATTTAATCTAAAAAAATTTATTTTGTATTTAAGAATGTTGTCTTGTATAAAAATGTTTTCCATATCAAAAAGTTCAAGATACTAATAAATATATATTTATCAATAAATTACTACTCTTTAGAATTTATCTTATTATTCATTTTATATTTTATATTGAAAATGTTAAATTATCAATAAATTATTACTATTTAGAGTTTATCTTATTATTCATTTTACATAGAAATGTTAAAATAGCACATATTTTCTAATTTTTTTAGATATAACATTAATTAATTTATTATGTGAAAGGGAAAGTATGTTATTACATCGAAGTTGAATTGCTTGACTAACCTCGATTTAAATTCATTCCAATTCATTCCAATAGTTTAATCAAGTTCTTCCGGTTAATAATTAATTAAAAAACTCATAATTTTCATATTTATGTATGGATCTAAATTATAAAAGGTCAAAATTATTTGATACTGTTTATCAATTTAAAATATCAACATAAAATTTACCAGTGATTTATTATTGATATATTAGATTTAGAGAAACAAAAGAGAAATTTAAATCAATAATCAATAGGTTTGATATAAACAATAACACAATTTAGAAATTTATTTAGATACAGAAAATCTCAGCCATTAGGTACTTTTAGGTAACAATTTATTAAAATATTATTTTTTTATAATGTTTTAATATATTCATTATTCATATTATGCAATTACTATCTTATAGGATCATCTCAGTTTTCTGTACAAACATTTATTATGTTCATATATATAAATGGTGTCAGTTACCTAGATAGTAATGTTTTTCCTGTAAAAATATTTATGATTTCTGCATATCTAGATGGTGCTAGTTACTCAGATCCTAATGTTTTAACTCTTATAAATTAATTTACATTTATTCAATAAAATTATTAAATAAAAACTAATTACATAGAAAAAAATAATTAATTATTATAATAATTAAATTAAAAATATTTTAAAAATTAAAAAAAATTATTGGATTTTAAATTAATTTTTATTATTATAAATAATTTCTAAATTAGTATCTAGTTATCAAGTTTTTTTTTATCAAATTTAAGATTTAAATAATTGATAGTTAAAATATATACCAATTTAAAATTTATTTATTAATAATAGAAACTAATTTAAATTTTATTTTTTTAAATTTTTAAAATTATTTCTAATTTAATCAATATAATTCTTTTTTTAAATTGAATTTTATTTTATTATTTTCATTTTCTTGTAGTAATATATCTAGTAATATAAGCATGATAAAGTATTAATAGGACTATTTGAACAAGTTAATCTATATTGAGTCATAAGATTAACAGTGAAAAATCTATCTTAAAAGATCATCTCTGTTCTGATAAGAACATTTATGATTTTCACATATATAGATAATATCAGAACCTAGATGTTAATGTTTAAACTCTTACAAAGTAAGTTGCATTATCTAACCATAATATTAGTTTAACACAAAAAGGTATAAAACGTCTACTTTGACAACCTATTATAATAATATTTTTAATTAAAAAATAAATTAAATATAATTAAAATATTAATTTATTTGGTTTTTAAATGAATTTTACTGTGTAGAAACACAATAAATATTAATAAAGTTACTTCGACAAGTGAACCTAGTTCCATTACCATAAAAATTCATTACAAATAGATGAAGATTTCAAGTTATACCCTACTAATTTATTACATATTTATTACACAAACATATCAACCAATAGTTAAGACTCACTAGCATAGAAAATCTACATGACTTATAAAAACATTTATAATTTTCAGTTTTAAAAATTATTGATTATAGACATGTGATTGGTTGGATAAATTTATTTTTCAAATCTTATTTTATAATAATAATAATAACGATAATAATGATATATAAATAATTAAAATATGTCTTTTCATTTATTTTCAACTAAACAGCTCTCATTTTCTTTCTTTTTTTCATATTTTATCTTTTCCATTTTTTTTCCTTATTTCTTCACTTTCTACCAAATGAGGGCTAAATATTTAATGTAACTAGATATCTGTGCAATTGATCTTTTCTTTTAATTTTCTCCAACCAAATAATTTTAATTTTTACTATATTTTTCAGTAATAATTTTTAAACTTGTGGTAAAAAGTTATGGCCTAATTTTCAGTGGAGACATAACAAGAGCATTAATGTTTCCTTGTGTTTGATTTTCTAAAATGGAATGCATTTGGTATTAATCAATTTTTTGTTGTCCATGATTGTGTCTTGAAACCACTTAATAAGATTGGTGAGATATTATTCCAAAATTCATTAGATTTTAAGTGGGGGCTAACAAAATTCATAGTATTGGAAGAATTAATTCCTTTTGGTGCAGACTAGAAAAAAATAAAATAAAGGTGAACAAATGCTTCATGAATTTTCTAAAAGATATATAGAAAAGTACATATATACTAAGAAATCAGAAGTTTCACTGTAAGAAGAGATAAATATATTCCTAATAATATATCCAAAAACCAAGTTGTTTCCCAGCACTTCTTTATATGATTCTCTTAAGATATACTTTTATAATATAAACTTACTATTATCTCATCACAAAAATATTGTTCTTCTCAAACATTTTGAACTGTTCTTAAACATCAGTGAGAGATTCTTTAATTCAAAAAATAAAACCACTATAAGAAAACATGGGATAATCTTTTATGTTTTTTTTTTTTTGTAAATGTAATGTAACAAACTCTTAATGATCATATTAATACCATAAAAATGATAACTAATTAAATATTAATTTAAAAAATAGTTTATAAATGTGCATTAATAATAAAAATAATATTTTCAAATAACATCAAATTTTTAAAATTTTAATAAAAGATAGATAATAGAACTTTAAAAAGATAAAAATCTATAAAAAATAAATAAAGTTTGTAGCTTAATATAGCAAAGTTAATTTTTTTCTCTAGAAAAAATATTTTGTTTTGGTTTCTCACGTATAAAATACATTAGATGTAATTGTCTTTTATGTAAAAAAATATAGAGATCATAATTTGAAAGAAATCAACCGGTTTAATCATTAAACCGGTCTGATTCGGTCCACTGAAAGAGGAAAATAAAAGCAGGCATGGAAAAGGTTGAACCAGTAAAAATAGGCAATTGTGAATGGTCAATTGAATAGGATGTGCCAAACAAGACACTGATGAAGAATAAAAATATTTATTTAATAACTTAATAAATTAATATTTTAATTATGTTTATTTTACTTTTTTAATTTAAAACAATGTTATATTAATTGATTTTAAAATGGTGTGCTGCAATGCAATGCAATGCTAGGTCACAGTCAAATGTGCAAACTATTGACCTGAGACGGTCCTCCTTTTTCCCGTAAATTTCGCTATGCCTTACAAATGGGAAAATATTATCATGCTTAATCTTGTCAAAAGTAGTGATATTAATCAACATAAAATCAAAAAATTAATATCACGAGCTTATTATGTAACACAGATACGGACACTAACACGATATAAATATAGACACGGAAATACATATAATTTTTAAAATATAGGATAAGGAGATACGAATCTATATATTATGTAATTTTAAATTATATAAATTAAAAATAAATATTTATGTGCAAAAGTATGATTTTTGGGAGTAAGAATATAGTTTTCATGACTGGTTCAAAAGAATTTGTTCCTTATTTTTATAATCATAATAAAAATTTATACAATAAATTTGAGTTTTTAGAAAATTATTATATTTATACCTTTTAAAATTGTGTTAAAACCGTGTTAGAATTTTCAAAAATCCAATAAATATTTTTTTGAATTGAACACTCCACCGAGTACGGACACCGTGGGTCTGACACGGATAATCCCATTTAAGAGAAGTGTCTGAGTCTCATATTACAATAGTAAAAACTAAAAGTAAAATATAGTTTTATAAATTTTTTTAATTCAAATAAATATATTTTGAAGTTTTTTTATATCCAATTCTCCAAAATAAAACTATACTTCTATATCATTTGGAAGATATGTCACGTTAATTAAAATCAATACTCATGGGTTGCTAGAAATGCTTGCATCATATTATTTGGGACCATATTTAAAAAAAATAAATATTGTGGTAAATACATTGAAAGTTTCTCCTCTTATCTTGTATTAATATATCTTTCAATAAATTTTTGTTAGTTTTTGACTTTTTTCTTTTTAATAACTAATATTTGTTCAAATTTTTGACCGATTCTTTTAAACTATTTTTCAGTTTATTTCAACTAAGTTATTTAATCCATTTATTGGTCTTTTAGTCCTATGGGCTGATTCAATTTAATTTTGAAAATACAAATAGATATTTTTTTTATTATTTCTAAACAAGCATAAATGAGTTATTTATCAAAATTTCATGAACATTGCAATATCACATAAATTAACATAATGGTATAGTTGTTATAACAATTGATTCTACATATCATTTTTATTTATCTCATTTAAATATATTTTTAAAATAATTTTATTTTTACTAATAATGTCATATAATTTCTTTTTCATAAATTTGAGTAAGTTGGACTTAACTTTAATTTATGTATAATCAATTAGATTAGGGACAATTTTTTCTCTCTAAATATTTAATACAAGTTATATACCTAATATTTGATCTCAAAATCACTAATTAAATTATAATAATTTGAGTAGTAGGATGTTTTGGTTGATACCATTTTTAAGAGGCAAATAGTTTTCATTATTACATGAAGACCCGATTTCAATTCCAATAAAAAAAAATGAGTGGTGATAAAAATTCATTTAATAATTCAATTAATTAATATTTTAATTATATTTATTTTATTTTTTAATAAAAGTATTATTATAATAGGTTTTCAAAAATGGACGTGGTTTAGTTTTTCGATGTTAAAGTAATCTTTTACCCAGGTAACGGTTGACATATCGTGAATAAAAAACAACTTTGTACATGCCACGTGTTAGTATATAGTTTAAGAGCAAGATAAATACTTTATTTTATTTCTTTCAATTAATTTGTTTTATTGGAACTATAAATTATGCCAACTAGGCTATTGACCGTTTATATAAATTATTTGAAAAAATAACTAAAAATGACGTGATGTTTGATATATTTTTTTTCATATTATAAGTTTTTCCATTTTTATTTTTAGTATATTTTTTTAAAGATTTTTTATTTTAGTACATTATTTAAATTTGGCATCATGTGCCGAGTCCATTTATACATCTAATGCATTTTTTTCATTTTATTTGTATTTATGTGATCTGAAATTTAATAATATTTTATTTTGTTTAATTAAAAATAAAAGATTTTATTTTAAAGAAATTACTTGGTAAAAATATTTATTAAAAAAAATAAAAATTCAGTCAACTAAAAACCACAAAAAAATGAGTTGTAAAAAAATTCATTATTTATTAATCTTTCTTTATTCAAATTTTAAAAATAATAGGAATAAGTGAGGAAAGCTAATATTATATAATCTAATTTTCAAATTTAAATTATGAATAAATTTTTTTAATAATTTTTATTTAAAGTATCATTACTTTTTTTATTACAAATATAACTATTTCAATCTTGGAATTAATATCTTGATCAATTTAATAACTAATCTGTATTATTGTAACGAAGGGAAGAGCTATAACTGAATCTGAGAAACAAAAGACAGAATATTTGTTAAAATATTTTCCACAATTAATAACCAATCGATTATTAATTTTCTGAAAAGGTTTATTAAAAATTAATTGAGGTGTTAAAAAGAATAATTGATATTAATGAAAGTTGAATATATAATTCTTTCTAAACTTATTAGACAATGAGATTTCCCCTGTTTTGTTTCTGCTGAAAACAAGAAAGTTGCAATAAAGAAATGTGGAAAAGCAGAATCTGTAGACCAAAAAAACAAGGAAATAAAATGAATTGTTGAGGGTAGGTTTTGTTTGTTTATGCATTGTTCTCTCTATAAAGGATAGTTCAAGAATTCAGTTTAAATGCAATACCACCGCGAAGGTAGCTTTTGTTCATAATCTGTGTTTCACAGCTCCCATCTCTTTCAATAGCCATGGCCTTCTCTGCTGCTGCTACCTTTCTTAAACCAAACTATTCTTTCTCCCCATCCCACAAACCCAACTATCACTGCAGAAACAAGGTTGGTGAATCAATCATACTGTCTTTTTATTCCTTAAGGGATCACTCATCTTCCATTTCTTAACAACAAATTCACAACTTTTTTTTCACTCATGCTGCAAACATGGCTCATGTATTATTGTGTTTCTCAGTTCTGCGTCAGAGTTTCAGCAAGTGACTCGGGTGACGTGGAGAAGACTATCATCAAGAAAGACAAAGACGGCTGGAAGATCAATTACTCAGGAGAGAAGCCACAGACACCATTGTTGGACACAGTCAACCACCCAATTCACATGAAGAATCTCTCCACACAGGTTTCAAAACTAGGCATCATTTGTTAAGGCCCAAAGGCCATGCCACAACATATTTCTTACAGTTTTGTTTTCTTTGAGTTTTGTTGGGTTGTTTGTGAAAAGCATTGCATGTATTTTTCAGGATCTCGAGCAACTTGCAGCAGAGCTGAGGGCAGATATTGTACACAGTGTTTCAAACACTGGTGGGCATCTTAGCTCAAGCTTGGGAGTGGTGGAGTTATCAGTGGCTTTGCACCATGTTTTCGACACCCCTGAAGACAAAATTATATGGGATGTTGGTCATCAGGTAATCTTTCGTCTTATTTATTTGTTCTTGCTTTCTAATTGAAATTAAAAAGGAAAAAATATATATATTCTTCATTTAGAGAAATTTGCTACAAATTTCTATCATTATATCATGTGTGATGTGTTTGATATGTGTAAGTGAGTCTAAAAATTAAGAAAATTGCAGGCATACCCACACAAGATTCTCACAGGTAGAAGATCCAGAATGCACACCATTAGGAAGACTTCGGGGCTAGCAGGTTTTCCTAAAAGGGATGAGAGTGTTCATGATGCTTTTGGG
>Ga0123342_1004735_pt1 | contig 20468 bp, 13 predicted proteins | sample Turbeawhitnodule_FD_89960 | JGI IMG/M metagenome (GOLD analysis project Ga0123342, IMG submission 89960) | Root nodule microbial communities of legume samples collected from Mexico - Turtle bean Mexico white nodule | ecosystem: Host-associated > Plants > Roots > Nodule | place: Mexico: Nepantla... | reverse complement strand
ATCTTGTTAGGAAGGACAAAGAGGTGGTTTCTTCGTCGGTTTTTGGTATGCTTTGGGAGTGCAAGGCAGTACCCTCTGCTGGGCTTATGGCTTGGAGGTTGTTGGAAAATAAACTTGCTACCATGGTAGATTTAAGCAGAAGAGGGGTGTTGGTAGAAAGTTTGATGTGTTGTTTGTGTGGGAAGGAGGAAGAGTCTTGTGGTCACTTGTTCTTCGGGTGTAGCTTTGCTTGGCGAGTTTGGAGTTTATGTTTTAGATGGCTTGGGGTTTTGTTCGTACCACACATCGAGCCGAAGGCTAACTTCGTTCAATTTAGGATGAGTCCCCCTTTTGGGTCAGTTAAGTTTTGGAACACAATCTGGGTTGGGGTGGTTAGTGAGATTTGGAATCACAGGAATCAAATAATTTTCAAAAGAGGAGTGGTTGACGCGGATGAAGTTTTTGCTTTGGTTCAAGTTAGGGTATGGGCTTGGGTTTCTACAAAAGCCTGGTTTGCATCGTTCTCTTTTTCTGATTGGTGTCTGGAACCTTTGGAGTGTATGAGGTTAGTTTCTTGATGTTTTTTCTAGGAGTAGTAAGAGATGGTTTTATTAGTTAGTTTTGGTGGTGCTTAGGTCTAGTTTGGTGCTTGAGTACCGTGTATAAGGGTTGAACCACCCCTGAAGTGACTCCTATTTATTTATTTTTTATTGCCGATAAAAAAAAATTGCTAAGCAAATTTTAGCATTTGCTTTTTTAGACATACAAATCTTTCATTATATTTCTTAAACATATCATTTATCTATAAAACTATGAGAGAAACTAAAAGAGATTAAAATAAAAAAATAAAAAGATTAAAAATATAAAAAAATAAAGTAGATAATTTTTATGTATAAAATCTAAAATCCAAAATTTATACAACTAAAAAAGTTAAAAGGGTAAAATAAAACATGAAAACAAATTAGTTTAGGTGAAACTTAGTTCAGGAATTCAAAACTATTCATTTTTATTGTTCATTATTTCCTTATTCCCAATTAAAAGTAGGACCACCACACACCACTGGCTGTCTTGGTTCATCTGCATGCAATATTATTTCTCTTTCAAATCGTATCAGAAAATTAATTAATTAATTCATTCATTCATACATGTCCGGTGAAGGATAAGAATACAAGAAAGAAGGATAATAATATTTATTTTAACATAAGAGCTATTCGTGTCTATTCTTATCGCTATCATTTAACAACTCATAAGAAGATTAACTATAATTTGACCCTTTATTTTATAATTCACGAAAAATTACTTAAATATAAATTAAATTTTTTCTAGTAATTAATCTCAAAATTTTAACAAAAACAAAGCACCAAATGATAATAGTTATCATTGTACTAGACTATAGCCATAAAATGTTAGCATGCACACATACTAACATATTTTTTTTTCACATCCACTACAAGAAAATAATTAAATAAAAAATAATTTGAAACAAAAAATAATTATTTATTATATTAATTAAATTTCTATTTTATAAATTAAAAAATTATTGGTATATAAAGTAATTTTTATATTATTAATAAATATTTATAGACTAGTTTTTAAATTGACATCTAATTAGTTACCGACTTTAAAATTTAAAGTAGTTGATAACTAAAACCTTGATAGCTAATTAAATAGTAATTTAGAAACTAATTTATATTTTTTTATTAATCATAGAAACTACTTTAAATACTAATAATTTTTTAATCTATAAAATAGTATCTAATTTAATAAATATAGTAACTGATTATTTTTTTCTCTAGAACTAGTTTCTATTTAATGATTTTCTTGTAGAGATTTTTTTTGCTTGACATGTTTCTTTTCTTCTTTCACCGTCTATTCATAGATGGTTTCTATTTTTTCACTATATAAACCTGTTTTCTTGTAAATTTTTAATATCTTAATGAAAAATTATTTTCTTTTTTCTTTTGATTTTTTTCGTGTTTCTTCGTTGTTTTGCTTAATGTAGTTGGTTTATGTTTTTTGTTCTTCCAGGTGGATAAGAAGTATCTCATGTTCTCTTATCCTTTTCTTTTCTTTCCTATTTCTTTTCTTTTCTTTCTTCCGATCACGAATGAAGAATTAATACATAAGTTGTTTTTTTAAGGGTGGCAAAGCGGGCCAGCCTACCCCGCATTGGCTCGTCCCGCGCTTGGTCCGTAAAATGTAGGTCGGGTTGGCCCGTCCTGCAAAGTTATTGCGGGTTATAATTCCCGACTCGCATAAGAGCTGGCCTGCAGATTTGCGGGCCAGTCCGCGTTTTTTTTTTAAAATTAAATATTTTTTTTACATTTTGTTTTTAAAAAATTGTCAAATTAAACCTATATATTTGTTACTATCAAACCCAAATTTTTTTTTCTTCCTCTTCAAACATAGTCAAACATCCAAAAATTAAACATTAAGATAAATATCAAATATATCACTATTCTTCCACTTCCAAAACATTAAACATAAACATTAATTCAAAAACATTAAACATAAACATTATTGACATTCTTTCATTTCAATAACATTGGATGCCGTCTTAGAAGAACTTTCATCCATTTTTTCATAATTATAATCTTCCCCCGTCATCTGCACACATTAAAACAATGACATTTTTTTTTGCTTGCGGGCCAGCCTGCCCCGCCCCGCTGCTGGCTTGCGCGGGTCGCGGGCTAATGCGGGGCGGGCTAATGCGGGTTAACGGGTTGAAAAGGTTAGCCCGCCCCGTGTTTTTTACCTGCGGGCTGCAGGCCGGCCCGCATGGCCCGCCCCGCTTTGCCATCCCTAGTTTTTGTCCACATTTTTCTTTATTTTCATCCTCTATAAGATCTCTTGTCTCACCTATTTTTTTGTTCTAATAATATTCATGAAACAGTTATGCCTATTGAGACCTTGAACGACACGATTTGTTATGTCTCTAAACAGTTTGGTGAAACGAATGAGACACTAGCCAGTCCTAATACATATTTTTATGTTTTGATGAATACACAAATCATTTCAATGATTTGTGCTAATATTGAAAGATCTAATTAATGTTTACAATTGCAATAAGTGTCTACAGTTTCAAAGACAACCTATTAGACGATCCGAACATTTGAAGCACATAGTTATTAGAAAATCTAATGAAAAAATTGATGCGTAACAGTTTTTTTTTAAAAAGTTTAACAAAATCTTTTGAATATACATGTCTAATATATATATGCATTTCGTCAAAGATATTTTTGTACTAAAAAACGTTAAAATCCGAAATTGCAAAATCACTTTGTTTACCCTATTTTTTTAATATTTTTAAGGTTTATCTTATCTTAAACAAATTTGATCAAATTAATGTTTGTAATTATCTTTTATCATGTTTGCGCATATCTTTGTATCTTTTCTAAACAGAAATATTTTTAATGCTTTATTTTAATGTTGTGAGAAATTTAGAATGAGAAGATTATCGGTTTAAGTTTTGATTTTTTTTAATAATCCATATTGTGATTACTTTCAAATTAGTTTTGTTAGACATAATCAAAGAAAAATAAATTGAAAGATTGTGAATCTAGGCTTTCTGATATTTTTTAGGATCATGTACCAAAAAGATGAAGATGAAGATAGAAGATAATGCAAAATTCAATGTTAACCAATTTGAGGATCAAAGTTCAAATTAAAAGATATATATATAAAGAGATTGAAGGAACATAACAATGTAAGGAAAGTCGAGCAACAAAAGTCATATTAGTAATCTTGCTGAAAATATTTGGTTGAGTGTTGAACCAATGTAATTCTTCACATTGTGAATTAATACCTGTGTGAGCTTTCTTTATGCTATCTTTGAGAATGTTCTATTGTTTCTATGGAGAGTTTTTAATCTTTGGGGGAAGTAAAGAAGTTGTAACATTGAGAGGTGGTAATACTTGTTGTAATCTAGAGGTGTGCTAATACTTTACTACTGAAAAATCATTAAATAGTAACTAAATTTAGAGACAAAAAATAATTAGTCACTATATTGACTAAATTAGATACTAATTTAAAGACTAAAAAATTATTAATATCTAATGTGGTTTCTATTATTAATAAAATATTATAAAATGGTTTCTAAGTTGGTATCTAAGTTAGCTACCAAAATTTTAGATACTAATATTTTAGATTCTAAATTAGTCTCTAAAAGACTAATAGAGACTAATTTAAAATATAAGTAGTTAGTAGCTAAAACCTTGGTAGTTAATAGTTAGATACCAATTTAGAAACCACTTTATAAATAATAAAAACTATTTTAGATACCAATAATTTTTTAGTTTATAAAATGGTCTCTAATTTAGTCAATATAGTGACTAATTATTTTGGTATCTAAGATTAGTTTCTATTTAATGATTTTCTTGTAGTGTTTGTTGTAACTTGGAAAAAATGAGAATACTTGTTGAACTTGGAGAGGTGAGAATGCTTGTTATAACTAGTTGGTTAGTGGAAACTCATAAGCAGTTGCTTAAGGGAACTGGACGTAGCCCGAATTTGGGTGGACCAGGATAAATTTTTTATGTTAATATCTCTTTACACTTGTTGTTACTTTAATTATCACTATCGAACGCTATATTATATGGTCTTACTAAAAAGTTTGTTACACAGTCCTACTATATGATTCATTAGACAATTTAATTATCCGTTGCAAAAAGGAAGTTTAAGGCTCCATTCAACCCGTCCTCTTTTGTAGTCAACTGCACCTACAATGTCGCCACTTCTCTAAGTGTCAAGAATAAACTTGAATTCATAGATAAACTGATAAAGAGCCTATGAAGGAAGATAATTCTTATCAATCTTGGAAACATTGTAATAACATGGTTGTTTCATGGCTTGTTCATTCAGTTTCTCATTCCATAAGACATAATATTTTGTGAATGGATAAAGCTGAAAAAATATGAAATGATTTAAGGTTTATATTTTTTCAAGGAGATCTTTTAAGGATATCAAAATTGTAGATGGAGGAGATCTTTTTAGGATATCAAAATTGTAGATGGAAGCCTCCTTTTTAAAAGAAGTAGATCTCAAAGTCACTGAATTTTTTACCAAAATGAGAGTTATTTGGGATGAACTAGACAACTTCATACCCTACCCTATTTGCAGTTGTGTTCCAATATATTTCTATTGAGTTGTTTCTTTAATTTCAAAGAGGAAAAGTAAAGATCATGGCATGCAATTTTCGAGAGGGCTAAATGGTCAATATAACAACTTTAGGTCACATGTTCTTCTTTTGGATCTCATACCTCCTATAACTATTTTTGTTTTCTTATGTTACACACAACGGGAGCAACAAATCAACATATTTCTTATTGGTTTGTAAACTAAGACCCCATTTGTAGGGTTGTTCCAAGATGTTTCTATGGAGTTGTTTCTTTAATTATATAATGGAAAGGTGAAGATCATGCATGCAATTTTTGAGAGGGCTAAATGATCAATATAACAACTTAGGTCCCATGTTCTTCTTTTGGATACCATACCTCTTATAACTAAATATTTTTTTCTTATGTTGCACAATGGGAGCAACAAATCAACATATTTCTTACTAGTTTGTAAACTAAGATTAATGTTGCAGCCGTTGTATTTTGCACACTATGGAAAATCTAGTCACGTTAAGACAATCTGTTATAGAAAACATGACTTTCCACCAAATTTTGAAAGTAAGAATTTCAAGAATTCATCTGACAAGAAGGCTTGGACTTTTTGCAGAAAAATGGCCACATTGTATACGGCTACTACAATAAGAATGACTTTCCTCTTGGACATAAATACTATGGTGGAAAGAGTAATTTTATCAATACTTTTGATTCAAAACAAGATGTCAAAGTCTGATAATATCCAGAATAATTCTCCTCGGATCAAGACATTCATATGTCTCAGCAGCAGTATAAAAATTCAACACACTAATAGTGAGAATGAAACTTCTCAAATTAATCAAATTCGGTTAATTACTTCTTGTAGTACAAAAGGTAAGTCTTTTTTTCACAATCAACTCTTTTAAGACTGATAAAATTGCAATATGGATTATTGATCATGGAGCCAAACACTTATATTTTCCTTTAGATGTGCCTATTAATCATCATGATGGTACTAATAATGTCATTTTTGAAGAAATACATTGTAATAATGAAACTAGTAACAATGAGTTAGTGATAAACGAATCCTTAGACGATGAGCCACGTGAAAACCACACATCTCTTCGAAGATCAATTAGAAATAGACCTCTTCCTACTTATTTGGAAAACTATCAAATATCTCTTTCTGCCAAACTTGATACCAAGATTAGATATCCCATTGAATCTTTTATATCTCGCTAAACTTTCTTCTCCTTTTAAACATGTCATTTTGTCTATTGATGTTGCTGTTGAACCAACAACCTATGAAATTACGTCTAAACATCATAATTGGAGAAATACTATGGATATGAAAAACTCAAGGCCCTTAAAAAGAACAACACTTGGAATGTTACTTCTCTACCTAAAAAAAAGATTGTCATAGGCTGTAGGTGGTTGTACAATGCTAAGAACAAATAGATATGAAGCTTGTCTTATAGCCAAAGGATATACATAGCTAGAAGGGTTAGACTTCACTAATACCTTTTCACTGATTGCCAATTAACTATTATGTTTTTTTAATCTCTGGCAACCATATATAACTAGCATCTGAAGCAGCTTGATTTCCTGCGAGATGATTATTGTCTTAGTTTAAACGAACATTTGAATTTTTTCTTAAATTTGAACTAAACGGTCAAATACGATTGTCTGAGTTTAAACAAACATCGTAATTTTTTAAAACTTGAATCGAACGGTCAAGTACTATTATCCGAATTTAGGCGAATATTGGGAAAATTTATCAAACTTGAACCAAACGATCAAGTATTATTATTTGAGTTCAAACAAACATCAATTTTTTTTTTTCAAATTTGAAGTAAATGGTCATCACTTTTTGAGATCAATAAGGCATCAAATCAACATTGCTTAGCCGAGATCAAACGGTCATTGGATCAATATTGCTTAACCGAGATTAAACGATCATCGAGATTTGTAAATTTAGACCAAACAATCAGAGAGCCCTCTAAGACTAAACAATCATCAGATCAATAGTACTCAGCCAAGGTCAAACGATCATCAAATAGTTCTCTCAAGCTTAAACCAAATGATCAAGTATTATTGTCCGAGTTCAAACGATCACCAGAATAGTTTAAATTGTTAGATCAAAATTATCAACCGACATTATTCAAAATCAAAATCAAGGGTTGACCTACATTGAATCCAAACGGGTCCAAACCGAGCTCGTTCATCCTTCAAATTAATCTAATTACAAATCTTCTCGGATTTCAAGGTGGGAACTTGTACATACCCATAATTACAACTAGATACATACAAATTAATAATTATTCATTTAATATAATATTTACCACATATAATCATAATTCGGTTATATGTTACTAATATATAAAATTCATTTAACGTCTTCTTAAATTCAAGAAAACCTATAAAGGTGATAACTCCCACAAAATAGACTAAAATCTTCATGCTCTCTCATACTCATAAAATATCATACACTACCAGATAATCATGAAATTGAAACCAATTTTAGAGATCAAATATAATTAGTTGCTATAGTGACTAAATTAGAAAGCATTCTAGAGACTAAATTTTTGTTTGGTTTTTAGATTAGTTTATATTATTGTTAAATGGTTTCTAAATTGGGATCTAATTAGCAACCAAGATTTTACTACCAAATTTAGAATTTAAATAATTGGTAGTTAAAACCTTGGTTGCTAATTAAATACCAATTTAGAAATAAAATTTTTTGTTAGTCTCTAAAATGATTTCTAATTTAGTCCTTAATTATAATAACTAATTATTTTTTATCTCTAAAATTAGTTTCTATTTCATGATTTTTCTTGTAGTGATATATCCTTATTGATTCGAGCATTGAATTTTTTTTTAGAGATGACCTCTCTATGTGATCAATCAACAATACAAATGGCGAGTTATTCCGTGCATGGGTAACTCGTCGTGTGGCGAGGTGAATGTAGGTAGCCTCGGTTCTGGGTGTTTCGGTAAGGTCGAATGTTGCTTTGAGGTAACCTGTTGGTTATATTTTTGGGTATGTTTTTCTCACTTTAAGGTTGTTCTGCTCCAACCATAAAGAAGAGTTTCTTTTGTGGATGATATAGGAAGTCCACTTGTAATTACTGTATATGGGTTGGGATACCCTGAAGTATCCCCTTTAATTTTATTTATTCATTGCTGATAAAAAAAAAACAATACAAAACTCAAAGATATTTTTTCTTTTTCATCTCCAAACTCTCTAAATCCATTTTCAGTTATAACATTTATAAATGTTAATTTTCCAATCTTCAAACTTAACTTTATGGATTGAATGTAGAAATAGTTGAGTAACGACACCACATATGGTGAATTGGTTATCATAAAATTTTGAATGACTATTAAATCATATAATGATGAGTATTCAAGATGAAGTCATTTGAATTTTAAAAAAGAATTGTTTTCTCTAATAATTGTACGATTTTTAATTTTTTAATTCGACCGCACATGTTACTATGAAAAAAAAATATAAATCTAATTTATTTCTCTCAATTTTAAATAGATATAAAGAATTTTCTCACTGTATGGTCCACATACTCTCTGATATTCTTTTAATTATTTTTCTTAAAAAAATTGTCCTTTTTATTGGAATAGAACTGCAAAGAGACTTAAGAACATGGGATACAACACATCACAATTTTTCTTTAACAATATATTCTTCTTTTAATTATTTTAACCAAATCATAATCTTCCAAACACATGATTTAAAAACAACACGTGACCGTAGAGATATTTTTTTCAAATTAAATATTGGATACTGAGAACATATTTAAATATAAAACTAGAAGAACCTTTACTGAAAAATATTTATAGCTTCATAAAAATAATTCTACTTCGTATCTATTATCAGTTATGAATTTAATTGTTTCTGGATCCGATTAACTACAACACTTTAAATTTTTTTCTATTTTTCTCCACGTAATGAAAAAAAATCATGTCCTCTCTTACATGATGAGATTATATTTAGATAAAATTTTCTATCAAATTTTTATGAAAAATATAGAAAGAAAAAAATAAAATGAATATTTATATTTTTTATTTTTCATAAGTAAATTTTAATTTAAAAAAAAATCATTTTCTAAATACTCTAAAAAAATTGGACAATCGTGTCCTTACATTAATATCATACTTGTGTTGGAGATCTCACATAAACTATAGATAATGACATTTCATATTATATGAGTGGATGCAAATCTCATCTTATAAGCTAATTTTATAAGGTTGAATTAGTCTTCAAGTCAAGTTTTTAATACGATATCAAAACTATTTAGAGTCTATTATAACGAGAGTTTGTTGAGCTTGTCAGGTAACATCTACTCGCGGGTCACTATTAGACTATCCATAAATATATAATTTCACACATTGAAAATCTCATATTGATTATAAATAATAATATTTCATAGTATATAAGTAGGTACAAACCTGACTTTATAAGTCGATTTTGTAAGGTTGAACAAATTTTAAAGTCTACTTCTTAATAACTTATCTTGATTAGAAACTGAAAAACTTAGGTATCTCCTTGCAGTGGACCTAATTTATATGAATATAAATTAATATTAAATGTTAGTTAAGTATAGCTATGGTTATTGATGAATGAATTGATATATTTTGTTTCATTTTGGAAAAAGAATGTTAAAAAAATAATTTAGAACAATTTGTTTCATTTTCTGGTCCCAATTTTAGGTGATTATCCATCTTCCACACAGTTTATAAGGACCACTCTCGTCTCTTTCACGTTTTGTTAAAATTATTTGTTTCAATTCACATCAAATCATTCAATGAAAAAACCCATTGTTTTTTCTTTTATGTTAGCTTCAGCAGCAGTAGTGCAACCGTGCTAAGGACACTATATAAGTTGGAAGAAAATAACGTGTAAAGGTATATGCCAAAAATTACGTAATTAATTAATAATAATTAATTATAATAGAATGATGAAAAGTAGAAAGTTCAGTGTTCATGTAAATATGCGTGGTAGTTGAACAATTCATAATGATATATATATAATAAGAAAGTGAGTGTACCGTAGAACTCAATTTACCCTAAAGCCATACCTCTTACGTACACTATAATAATATTTTATAACCTATTTTTAAAAGAATATTTGTTTAACTATTTTAATCGTAACTTTCTATCATATCGTTATTACCAATTTTACTAAATTTTATTAAATTAATAAATTTAATTTTTATATTTACTCATTTAATAAATTAACTTATAATTTAATTTTTCTAAATAAAATATATCACTTATATTACTCAATAACATTTACATCAAAATAGTCCACACACACGAAAGTAAAAACAAATATTATGTAAAATAATTGAATAATAATAATAAAAACAATATATTTATATTTATCATTTTTACAATTTAATTAGTATATTTTATTTTACATTATATTATATATGGCCGTAGTTTATTTTATCTGTTTTTAATTACTTTATTCATTTTTGGCCGTAAGAGACTCACTAACTTGAGTACAACACCTCTCAAGGTTTCTTTAAAAAATGTGTTCCTACGGGTTGACCTAGAGCGCTTTCGTGTGCCTATGTCATTCTCACGTTTAAAATCTCTGCGTTTGCACGTGTCTCTTATGTTATGAATGCCTGAAAACACAAAGATAAAGGACGTCTTAGAGGCTGTTTGCACTCCGACGCTCAAGTCAGTTTAGGGCTAGGAAACACCAAACTGTATAACTGTCATTGTGTGTGTTAAGCGGTGCAAATGAATAGCGTACCTTGCTCAGTTTGTTACCTTCCTTTTTATAGACTGAAACTAGGATTTCCTCTTTACCCAAAATGGGCATTTCTGATGGGACGGGCCCAACACTGTTGTTATCCTACTCTTATGATAACCTAACGCGTGGGTTCCCTAACTGGAGTGCAACCTCTGACGGGGTGACCACCTGGGTGCCTTCTCGTGCACCTGATCTCTGGGGTCACCCGCCTTTGGGAATGCCCTTGCTGTTCACGTGCCATGCATGCAGCTCGTCCCTGGAATGCGACCTTCACAGATCATACCTTTCCAGTGGCTCTATACTTGTGTTACGCCTGAACGCGTCATCCACTCTACACGCATGGACTCTTGTGACCTGGACATCTCCTTCTCTGATAACTGGTGTGTGGTCTGGGATCCACCTCTCGTGGCCTAACTCTACTGTTCGGGTCCCGATGTACGACCTCTCCATACTGTCTAGTGGCACGTCGGTACATCCGGGTGACCGATGTCTGACCACTCTTTGGTTCCTTGGCGCACGTGATTCGCGAGATATTGGCTCACGCCGCTCGTGGGACCCTACTTACGTGACACCAATAGTACCAATGATCAACGACGCCCAGTGACTGGTCGGTACACAATGTATTTATTTTAATTATCTTAACCAAAATATAATAATCCAAACACAAAATTCAAATTAAAAAAAGAGGAGAGTAGAGACGAATTTTCAAATTAAATATTGGACATTATTAACTATATAGTTTTATTTGTTTTCAGGATCAGATTAATTATAAAAAAGCTGTCTCTATTTTTCTTTGTCCTGATAAGGCCATGCATAGTAGTTATACAAATATACTTCTATATATAATTATTCATGAATTATTATAAAAGGAATTAGGTCCCCCACAAGTTGGCAGAATATTTTATCTTTTTATTTTATTCTGTAAAAAAGTACTGCTATAATTATTGGTCGATCAATTGATATATTTTATTTTATTATGTCAGAAATATGTTAAAATATAATGAATTAACAATTTGTTTCATTTTGTGGTCCCAATTATGTGATTGTCTTCATTTGTACAGTTTACCACCTACTGCTACCACATATCTTATTATAAAATCTTGATATTTATTTTTGAACAAAACTGTTTCACACCAAATCTATTGTTTTCATTGAACCAGAGTATTCTTGTGAAAATCAAGACACTCATTCATCTATATCAAATACTGAATCAATGGATCTACTAGTTTGTCAAGAGGCTCTATGTTGAAAATACACTCAACACTTTGCTTTGTCTTGCTTGAAGAAGAGTTAGTGTGCCAATTGGTCAAATTGACAAGAATTAAAACAAAATTAAATAATTTATTTTGTTCCAAGCCAATTCCATCCCTTTACATTCAAAAGTATTATATCGATGTTGAGAATAAAATTTCTTAATCTACTAAATTATTTTTAGGACAAAATTATGATACTAAATTTATATATATATATATATATATATATATATATATATATATATATATTAAAAGATTGGATATTAGTATAGTTGTGACTAGTCCTCAAAACATGGATTATTTACGGGCAAAAATCCGTATGTAATATGTTATCATAATTATTATTAATGTTATGGACGAACTCAAAACAAGCCCCTTAAGTGACTAAAAAAACTTTAACCACTACACTAGACAAGTTTTATTATCATATTATGATTTTTATTATACTTATTATTATTATTATTATTAATATTACAATTATTAAAAATATTTTGTATGTAATACTATATATACGGATACAATCCGTATGTAATTATTCCCGCTTCATGGCGCCAAAATTACATACTGATTAAATTCGTATGTAATCACTTTTGGCTTACATATAGAAAAATTCGTATGTAACGTCTATTTACATACTGAATTAAATTTATATGTAAATATTCGTATGCAATCACTTTTGGCTTACATACGAAAAAATCCGTATGTAATCACTTTTATTCTTATATACGGAAAAATCTGTATGTAATCACTTTTATTCTTACGTACGGAAAAATCCGTATGTAATGTCTATTTATATACTGAATTAAATCCGTATGTAAATATCCGTATGTAATGCTCACTTTACATACGGATTCAGATCCGTATGTAATAATCAATATGTAAATGGACAATTTCTTGTAGTGTTTGCTTTATAAATAGGATTGTGTACCTTTAGTAGAATAATTGAGAGTTGTAATGTTAGAGTTCTATTATGAGTATAGTTTTCAAAGAGAGAAATTGTGTGAATTTTTAATATCTAAAATTAGTAAATTCTTCCATGGATGTGGGTTGAAGTTCATTAATACTTCAACTAAACCACATTAAGTTTTTGTCTGTGATTCTTTCTTGTTCCTCTATTTTACCTTTCTTCGTCTAGCATTTGCGATTTTCTCTATTATCATTTTTCATTTGTGTGGCAGTCTCTCTATGTTAATTAAGAGATATTTCCTAACAAACAGGTGCGATGAACGTGAAATCAATCATTATGACTTCAATGAAGTATGAGGAGAGAAATTTGCTGGTCTGAATTACTTCAGATTGTGGCATTTGAAGATGCATGCTCTTTTTGTTCAATTAGGCCTCATCGAAGAACTAGAAGGTGAATCGAAGCATGGTACACCCATGACTGAGAAGGACAAGAAAATTCTATTAGAGAAGGCTCATAATGCAATCATTTTAAACCTTGGTGATAAGGTATTGAGGCAAGTCTCCAAGAAGAAGACTACAACAAGACTGTGGATGAAGCTTGAGAGCTTGTACGTGACTAAGTCCTTGGTGAACTGCATGTATCTAAAGCATGCATTGTATTCATATAAGATGAGTAGTGAAAAGGGAATTAGTGAACATTTGAATGAATTTGATCCTTGATCTAAAGAACATTGATGTATATGGATGATGGAGATCAAACGTTGTTGTTGCTGTATTCATTTCCTAATACAAAGGCCCACTTCAAGGAATCCTTGTTATATGGAAGAAAGACTCTCTCTCTTAAGGAGGTTTAGGTTTATTTGAGCATTAAGCAGTTGAATGAGAAGTTTGAAGTTAAGGAGTTTGGTGCTTTGATGGCCTTGTAGCAAGGGGTATACCGTGTGCCAATGATAACATAGGAGCTAGAAGAAGCTCAAAGTCGAAGTCGGTGAAAATACATCTTTTATAAGATGTTAACATTGTAAGAAGGAAGAACACACCAAAAAGTGTTGTTAGAGAGGAAAAAGAAGTGTACCAACCTTGACAGATTGTCTGCTTTTGGAAAACGGTTTGATGGGTTGTGTGCGTCTGGTGAAGCTACGCTAGGAGAAGATGACTATGAATCATTAAAGGTCCTTATGGTGTCAAGTAGTGCTGATAATTGTGTGTGTATAATGGACTCTAGATGTTTATTCCAAATGACACCTAACTATCTATGGTTCCAACTGTTTACAAAACTTGAAGGTTGTTCAATTTTCCTTGGTGACAACAAGTCCTATAAGATAACTGAAATCAGAACCATTTGGTTTTATGCATGATGGAACTGAGAGAGTGCTTGAGGAAGTTAAGTTTGTACCTAGCTTGAAGTGCAACTTAATATCCCTTGGTGAGTTTGAGAAGAAGGGATGTGTTTAAATGTGACAAAAAAGTGTTAAAGATGTTGAGGGGATCCATGATAGTGATGAAGTGTGTGAGGAAGAATGATCTGTATGGCTTGGAAGGTGTTGTAATGTTTGAATCGGTGTCTACTGTTGAGTAGACCATCTTATCCAAGATTGATATATGGCATAATAGATTATGTCATGTAAGCAGAAAAGATATAGCTGAGTTGAAAAAGCAATGTTTGTTTGGCAGTGAAAAAATTGAGCAAGTGAGATTTTGTGAGCACTCTGTTCAAGGAAAAACCTATAGAATTCGATCTAACATAGGACAATAGAGGATGAAGGGAATGCTTGATTATGTTCATAATGACATATGGGGACCATCTACAACTCCATTACACTATGGTGCTAAATACTTTTAGCTATAGTAGACGATTACTTGAGAAATTTATGGATCTATCCTCAAAAGGCCAAGGACGAGACCTTTGATAATTTCAAGAGCTGGAAGAGTCTAGTGGAGAACCAAATTAGTAAGACGGTCAAGCAATATAAAACCGATAATGGTCTTGAATTTTGTTCCTATTTATTCCACATCTTCTACAAGGAGAATGACATTGCAAGGCATCGGATAATAGCAAAAACTTCTCAATAGAATGACCTAGTTGAGAGATTCAATAGGACCATTCTGAAAAGAGTGAGATTCGTGTTGCTAAGTGCTAGAGTTCTGAAGGTTTTTTGGCCTAAAGTTGTTGCCATTATTGCTTACATGATCAATAGATTTCCCTTAACAACGCTGGAGATGAAGACTCATGAGGAAATCTAGTTAGGGCATTCCCCCAACCTCAATCACTTGAAAACCTTTGGTTGTGTTATCTATTTTCACATTAAGCAAGGAAAATTGGATGCACATGTTGTCAAGTACTTATTTTTGGGCTATCTAGGAGGTGTTAAAGTATATTGTCTATGGTGTTTTGAACCAGAATTAAAAATGCATCATCAATAGGGATCTCGTCTTCAATGAAACAGAGATGGCTTAAAGCCAAGATTTTCAGAATGTGAGCTTAGGTGTAGCTATGATGGTTAGAAGGCTTATATTGAGGTGGAGTCTGGCAAGGAAGTGTTTGTTTTTTTACAATATAATGCGTTAGATGATATGATAAATGACAAATAAGAAACTTCTGATGAAGATAGAAAATATGATGATTACATGATTGCTAGAGATAGAATAAGGAGAATAATAAGAGCTCTAAAGAGGTATGGATATACAAAACTCATTGCATACTTCGTAATGGTTGCTAGTGAGGTGTTAGATGATGAACTATCTAGTGTATCATATGCGCTAGCAACTAAGGAGAATACTCAATGGTTATATGTCATGTGTACTGAACCAGAGCGCTCAGAGCTTAGCGCTCGGTGGTCGAACCTCAACACTTGCCATAGGCAGATCAACTTGGCTCGTGGGCCAAGTTGGTGGGCCATGTGATTAGGCCCCAGATGTATTTGTAGTCCCTTTCTTGTATAACCCTTCGTGCATAAGGTCTAAAGGGCTAGTGAGGGGTAGTTTTGGACCTAGGGGTGTACTTAGTGCGCAGGGGTCTAGTTTAAGTAAACATTTTCTGTTAAACATAAGCCCATGTGTGTTAGGGCACATAGAGGTTAGGTTGCATGCATTCAAAAGATAGCGTAGCGCCACACTGAGGGTGGCTACATGAGCATATTGGACCCCTGATGCTGGTACATGACTTGGTACCCTGGTGGTTATTCTGTTATTATTTTATGCACTCCATGAAGGAAAGATTTCGTGTTGTTGCAACACCATGAGGGTGTGCCCTTAAGTAGAATATTTTCCTGTAGGGTATGCTTTCAGTTGAGATTATATTCTCGTAATAGAAAGTTGTTACAAGAGGTAAACTATAAAAGGGACTTGAGATTCCAGGTTAAGGTACGTTGTTTCTAAGACTGAAACTTACTACTTCTTGTTTCGTATAAGCCCTGTACTGACTTGATCATCGGAGTGCAATCAATAGGTACGACCCCCTTTGTTTCAGCGGAGTTACATTCTAGAGCAGCAAGAGATATACGGAGCTAGGGCTTGTGGTCGGAGTCAACTGGCGAGCAGGTCAACTGGCAAGAACATCATGAACGAGGAGATGATGTCACTCCATCTAAACAATATATGGACTCTTGTTCATAGACCCATGGGTTCTAGGTTGGTTAGCTACAAATGGATTTTCAAATGTGAAGATGGTAATCCAGAAACTAGTAAAAAAAATTTAAGGCAAAATTTGTGGCTAGATGTTTTACTCAAAGAGAAAGAGTTGATTAAATGATTTGTTTTCTCCTACAGTAAAATACAGATCCATTAGGATGTTGTTAGTCACAATTGTTGAGTTTAATCTTGAGTTGGAACATATGGACGTCAAGATTGTGTTCCTATATGAAGACTTAGAGGAAACCATCTACATAAAACAACCATAAGGATTTGAGGTAGGAGACAAGAATGATTATGTTTGCAAGTTAAACAAATCGCTATATGGTATGACAAACTTAAAATCTATATCCAAAGCTCTTACATCTCACCACAAGTTGAGTGATGAATAATCTCTTAAGACGGTAAAGGAACAACATTGATTTTCCATATGCTAACATTTTTGGTTTTGTTATGTATGCTATTGTTTGGGTGTTCTCTAATATAACCTATGTTGTGAGCATTGTTAGCAAGTTCATGTTCAATCCTGGGAGAGCACATTGAAAAGTTTTTTAGTGGATTCTTCATTATTTTAAGGGATTACCTGGAAGATTCTTGGTGTATGGCAAAGTCATAAAATCTGCCAGAGATGCCATAGAAGGTTTTGTTGACTCAAGCTATGATGGGTGTTTGGACACTAGACAATCTCTCATAAACTATGGTTTAACTACTTATAGTATTGCTATCAGTTGGAATTCTAGTCTATAGAAGATAGTGACTTTGTCAACCACAAAAGATAAATGTACTATCATGAAATTTTTTATGAATGAAGCTTTATGGCTTAAGGGTCTTGCCAAGGAGTTGAAGGTGCAAGACTAGATTGTCACAATCTATTGTGACAGTACCTGTGCAATGCAATTGTCTAAGAATTGACTCCATCGTGAAAGAACTAAGCATATTGATGTTAAACTGCATTTGTAAGAGAGGAGATTGCACGAGGGTTTATGAAGGTGATGAAAGTCTCAACCGATCATAATCCCTCTAATATAATTATGAAGATTTTCCAGATAATAAGTTCTTTCATTTCTTGGATTTTATCCAACTATTGTAGATTAAGCTTTTAATGGGCTTAATGGAAAATAACAACTTTTTCCCAAATGAGCGAAGGTGAATATTTGTGAAGAATATACTCAGTGAAAAATCTTGATCAAAGGTTTCTAAGTCATCTGATCAGTGTCAGACGGTCTAGTGTTAATATGTAGAAGATAGTCTCAGTAGACCGTGTAGTCTCTTAGCGTCTACTGAGCTTCGTAGTGGAACTATTTGATGACTAGTCTGTTTTGTTATGAGAAGCATTGTTCACATGTCTTCCTCCTTACTCTAGACACATTTCACTTGTGTCGGTTGTAAGTGTCGGTTGTAAATGGATTTGGTTTTGTACTTTTAGTAGAAGCTAACTGAAAGTTGTAATGTTAGAGTAGTATTTGGAGTGAGAGTTTGCAAAAGAGAAAAAAATATATGAAGTTGTAATATATAAAATTAGTGAATTCTCACATGAACGTAGATTAAAATTCATTAAAATTCATTAACACTTCAATGGAATCATGTTAAATTTGTGTGTGATTATTTCTTGTTCTTGTTTTACTTTCTATTGTCTAACATTTGCAGTTTTCTTTATTATCATTTTTCGTTTGTATGATAGACTTTACACAATGAGTTGAGAACTATTTTCTAACAATAATAATACTCACATTTTAACCAGAAACAAGAATTACATTTATCAATACGTTCTCTTCGTGCACGTGCCGTAAGCCTAATATTATTCATGAAACATGAAGATGAAGATATTAATGCATCAATTACAATAGTGGTTTAAAAAGTTATTAACAAAAAAAAAGTACTGTCTTAACGAACACACGTAAAGGCAACAACCAATGCATGCAATCCAACTTATTCATACACAAAAGCAGAAACACTTTCATCATCTTCGATGATATTAGGATAGGGATGAGATTCCACAATAGGCTTCGATTCGAGAATAAGAGTCTTTGTTGTTCTCTTTCTCATGGTAACGAAGGTATTCATAATGGTCAAATATTGATTTATAACGCAAGGGATGTTCCTCACTCACTAGCTCATCTGGTATCTGCAAAATCTCACCACTAAAAGAAAATAGTCCCATAGAGTATCTGGTTTTCGTTGCATTCATGATAACTCTGTGTTCACATGGTCGGATTCTACCATTACTCCACACCTACCATGAAAATATAATGAACCAAAGTCAATTAATTAATCATGCAAAACAAAATATAATATTAATCATGCAAAACAAAGGTACTGTGATAGGTATACATAATTAGGGTTTATGTATATGTGTGTACTCACATTGAGTGCGTCACCGGCCATAACCACAAACAAGGAGGAAGAGGCATCAACCCCAATCCATTCTCCATCCTTCAGTTTGATTTCCAAGCCATTCAGATTATTCAGCTGATGAACTATGGATACGATGGTCAAGTCTGTGTGAGATTGCAATCCCAAATCATTTTCATCCGTCTCAGCTGTTCTATATTTCATGCATCGAAGCAGATAATCGCTTGATTCAATCATGCACTCGCGTCCTTCCATGTCCACACCATAGCTCTCAAACACCATTCTCTTTGCCATATGGTCTAATTCTCCCAACAATTTAGCATACTCATTGACGCTTTCACTATATATTTGGACAAATTGGACAAAGGAAACTTCTACCGTGAACAATTTTGTACAATCATATCATAAACAAAGTTTGAGGAAAATAGTATCTGGTTCAAAAAATCATATTCTCTCTTATTTGTTAATTTATTTGTACCAAGATGCTACCTACTCTTTTATTAAGAGGCAAGTATAATCACAAAGAACAGTTATTTAGCATGAAAAAGTGTTCAAAGTAGAAACAACTATCTTAAAGTTTTTGAATTAAAAATTATCTCAAGTTCAGAGGACTGGTTTGTGGTAATTGGGAAAGTAATTTCTTATTGTATTTTTGTTGCTTCAAACACACTTAAAGTTTGGTGTATGTGAAATAACTTTTCGAAGAAAAAATAGCAAATAATGTTTACCCTTTTAATCAAGTGTCACTTTTTAATAGGAAAAACTCAGCATGAAGCACAGAGGATGTATAGTGATTTGGACCCTTGGTTTTTCATTAAATATGTGTGTAAAGGAAAAAGGGTACCTACCAGAAACGATGATTCCCCTGCAACCCCATTATGTGGGTGAATTTTTGGCACCCTTGTAAGGTCAGAGGATTATCAATGCCCAAAGATTCATACAAGGGAAGCCACGAGACTTGTCCTAAGTAGCTATGGAAAGGTTTGTCACTGGTTTTTTGTGCTTTTGTTTCCACTGGGAGACTAAACAAGTCTCCCATTGCAGATACAACAGAATCACAAAGATCTTTGCCAATTCCATGATAGCGTGCAAGAAAACAACCATTGTCTTCAAGTGCAGTCCTGACAAGAATGCAGGCTGAGAGCCATGCATCGGTGCCAGGCTTCATGGCTTCATCAGTGAAGTCTACCACATGAAGTTGAGACTGTGTTTCGGATCCCATCTATGCTCTCTGGAGAACAATACCACTGTTGTTGTTCAAAACAATTTGTGCTTGGAACGAAGATGGGAATAGTTTTTCTCCAATTTTGTGTGATTTTATAATGGAACAATATATTTGTTTGTTTTTAGCGGCTAAAATTTTGACTTCATTTTTTTTTTTTTTTTTTTTTTTTTTTTTTTTTTTTTTTTTTTTTTTTTTTTTTTTTTTTTTTTTTTTTTTTTTTTTTTTTTTTTTTTTTTTTTTTTTTTTTTTTTTTTTTT